>Ga0187893_10000220_pt1 | contig 142172 bp, 130 predicted proteins | sample MA1701074metaG_FD_139574 | JGI IMG/M metagenome (GOLD analysis project Ga0187893, IMG submission 139574) | White microbial mat communities from a basaltic lava cave in the Kipuka Kanohina Cave System on the Island of Hawaii, USA - MA170107-4 metaG ...
AAGGCTTCGCCGGTGGCATTACTCCCACCCACGCTTGCGCGGCTACTTGTCGAACGGGCAATTTACAAGATATCCTCCTTTCAGAATATTAGATCGGCCAGGCTTAGCCTGGCGCTCCGAAGAACACGAAGATCGAATAACAGAGAGGGCATCTATTGACAAAAAAATGTTTTCTTCCTTCGTGCTCGGAACCCGTCCCGGGTCCCATCGAAGGGAGTGCTTCGTGGTGCATACTTCTCCGCAGCAATCCCGGAAAAGCCTATTATTTTTAGTATGTTCACTGCGCCGTTACGGCAGAGGGGTTTCACGGACGGCGCCAGCGCCGGGAGTCGCGCTGTATAAATTCATCGGCCTCTCGAGGACCCCAGCTGCCCGATGGGTAGAGAGGAACAACCTTCTTTGCCTTGGGTGTCGCTTTGCTCCAGGCTTGAATGATGGGGTCCATGAGCGACCACGCCATCTCGACTTCGTCATGTCGGGTAAACAGCGTTGAATCGCCCTCGATACAATCCTCCAGTAGCGTCTCGTAGGCTTCCGGCGAACTGTTCTCGAAGGCCTGCTCGTATTTGAAGTCGAGACTAAGAGGGCTAATGCACATGTCGGGTCCGGGTGGCTTAACTTCAAAGGTCAGCGACACACCCTCATCGGGTTGAATTCTCAGCACCAAGACATTGGGACTCACGTCTTGCACGGCGCACGCTTGAAAAAGCAATAGCGGTGGCCGTTTAAACTGTATGGCGATCTCGGTAACACGTTTAGCCAAGCGTTTGCCCGAACGCAAATAAAAAGGCACCCCTTCCCAACGCCAATTGTCGATATAGAATCTCATCGCCGCATAGCTGACCGTCTGCGAATCCTTGGCAACTCCGGGCTCCTGGCGATAACCGACGACCTCTTTGTCCGCGATTTGTCCCGGCCCGTACTGTCCCGAAACGACGGCCTCGGCGACCTCTGCAACTGTTAAGGGACGAACCGAGCGCAATAGTTTACACTTTTCATCCCGCACCGCGTCCGCTGAGAAAGCTACGGGCGGCTCCATGGCGGTCAGGCATAAGAGCTGCAAGAGGTGATTCTGAAACATGTCTCGGAGTACGCCCGCTTCTTCGTAATACCCGCCGCGGCTTTCCACCCCGACGCTCTCCGCTGCGGTAATTTGCACATGGTCGACATAGCGCCTATTCCAAATCGGCTCGAACACGGCGTTGGCGAAGCGAAAGACCATGATATTCTGCACCGTCTCTTTGCCTAGATAATGGTCGATTCTGTATATTTGCTTTTCCTGGAGCGCTTCATGCACACGACTGTTGAGTTCCCGGGCCGTATGCAGATCAGTGCCGAATGGTTTTTCGATGATGACCCTTGCGCGCGGCTCGCCGTTGCCTTTCCTCGGCACCAGACCCGCCGCGGAGATTTGCTCGATGACCGTGCCGTAGAGATCCGGCGGCGTGGCGAGGTAGAAAATTTTTGCCGGTACGACGCGGCTGCCCCGATCAAAACCATCGATAAATTCTTTGAGCCGGCCATACCCCTCCGCATCTTCATAGCCGCCCTGCACATAGTAGAGAGTGGACTCAAACCGATTCCAGACGGATTTGTCCTTTAAGCCGGTGCGGGAAAATTCGGCTACGGCCTTACCCATCTTCTCGCGAAAATCTCCATCCCTCATTTCGCTACGTGCGTAGCCGACCACGGCAAACCTTTCAGGCAAGCGATCTTCCAACGCAAGATTATAGAGCGCGGGAATGAGCTTCCGCATAGTGAGATCGCCCGAGGCGCCGAAGATCGTGACCAGGCAAGCGTGGGGCCGCTTGGCCGGGCTTAAACCGGAGGTGACATAGGCATGGGGATCACTCGCCATGAACCGCTACTCCTTTTTGACCGTGTGGCCGCCGAACTCATTTCTCAGTGCAGCGATGACTTTCGCCGAGAATGAATCTTCCTGGCGCGATGTGAAACGCGCGAACAACGAAAGCATGAGAACAGAAGCCGGAACATCGCGTTCGATGGCCTCCTGAACCGTCCATCGTCCTTCCCCGGAGTCTTCCACATAGCCGCGTATCGATGAGAGTTTGGGATCTTTCTCGAAGGCCGCTTCCGCCAATTCGAGGAGCCAGGAGCGCACGACACTTCCCTGATTCCAGAGATGGGCGATGCTTCCCAGATCGAGATCGAACTGCGAGGCCTTGAGCAGCTCAAAGCCCTCGCCGTAGGCTTGGAGCATACCGTACTCTATGCCGTTATGAATCATTTTGACGAAGTGGCCGGCGCCATTGGGACCCACATGGGCGTAACCGTCTTTTGGCGCCAAGGTTTTGAAGATCGGTTCCAAGTGATCGACGACATTTTTTTCACCACCCACCATCATGCAGTAGCCGATTTGCAGTCCCCAGACACCGCCGCTGGTGCCGGCGTCGACGAAATGGATCTCCTGAGATTTTAGTTTCTCGGCCCGTCTTATGGAGTCTTTGTAATTGGAATTGCCACCGTCGATGATGATGTCGCCTTTAGCCAGGTTGGGCAGGAGCTGTTCGATGGTTTGATCGACGGGGTCGCCTGCGGGAACCATCAACCAGACGGCCCGCGGCTGGCTGAGCTGTTTGACAAAATCGGCCAGTGAATGAGCGCCCATCGCACCCTTGTCGACAACGCGCTGAATCGCCTCTGGGCTGCGATCGTAACTGATCACCTGGTGGCCGCCGAGAACCAGCCGCTCCACCATATTGGCACCCATTCGGCCGAGGCCGATCATCCCCAGTTCCATCGCGTCTTCTCCTTGCACTTTAAGCGGCGCTTAGGCGCGCAACGCTTCCGCTAACCGTCTCAATCCCCCGGCGGTATCGCTTGCCAAATTGATGCGCAGCACGCGGCGCCGCTTTTTCTTGAGGGCCGCTAGATCCCCCAAAGCCTGAGCCCGTATCAGTTGACCAAAACTGTAATCGGTCTCCGGTACAGCTAAGTTATCGGCAGGTTGGTCGACGATCTGTAGTACCAGGGCCGAGTTCGGCCCCCCCTTATGGAGCTGGCCGGTGGAGTGGAGAAAACGAGGACCATAGCCCAAGGTCGTCGCCACCGCCAATCGCTCCTGCAAAATTCCACATATCGTCTCAAGCGCCGCCTTGTGATCTCCTGCGGGGTTTAGATACGCCTGGACGACTATGTAGTCCCGCTCTTTTTTGCCTTTCATCCAATTCCCTAGGCCCTGTTGTGGGGATCCCTGATCGCTAATTGAAAGCTCCCCTCTGGGCGTCGCTCCGCGCTTTCTCCCGCGCGCACTATTACCCATCGCCTTCTTGGCCAGGTCTTTGGCAAGTTGCACATCGGGCTGATTGAACGGGTGAATGCCGAGTACCGCGCCCGCCGCCGCCACCGCCATCTCCCAGCGGAAAAATTCCTGGGCGATATCGTTTTTATCGCTCAACTCGATCCTCGCGACAGGGTGTCCGTTGGCTTCGACGGCCTCAACATGCCGGTCAAGCGCCCGGTTGTCGTCGCCTTGCATTCGCAAATAAACGAAGAAGCGGTCGGCGCCATATTTTTCCGGCGCCATCACCCTTTCATTGGCCACGGGCACGATGCCCTGACGATCTTTGCCGGTGCTTTCCGCGATGAGCTGCTCCGCCCAAGAAGGAAACGCCGCCAACGATGGCGAGGCGAGAAAAGTAACTTTGTTGCGTTTGATCAACGCGAGATCGCCCAACACCGCCCCCAAAAGCAGCGCCGGATTCTGCGGCTCCGCGACATCCGGACTGGTTGCTCCGCTCATGCGGCGCGCCCGCTGCAAAATCGCTGCAACGTCGACACCGATCAGCGCGGCGGGAACCAGGCCGAATACGGTGAGCGCGGAATAACGGCCGCCGACATCTTCGGGCGCGTTGAAGACAGCGCGGAAATATCTTTCCTTTGCCAGTCGCTCCAGCGGCGTCCCCGGATCGGTAATGGCAACGAAATGTTGCCCCGGTTCATTTTTCACCTGCTTCAGCTTATCCCAGAAATAGTAAAAGAATGAATTGGTTTCGGTGGTCGAACCCGATTTGCTGGATACCAAAAACAGCGTCTGGTCCAGCTTGAGTTTCGAGGCCATGGCGCGAACGGCGTCAGGATGAGTGCTGTCCAAAACACGCAACGCGGGAAAACCGGGGGCATTGCCAAAGGTCTGCTGGAATACTTCCGGCGCCAGGCTCGACCCGCCCATGCCCAGGAGGACGACATCACGAAAACCGTCGGCCTTTGCCTTGTCGGCAAAAGCCCGCAGCTCGTTTACCCTTGTTCCCATGGTTTCAGGTAATGCGAGCCATCCCAGTCGATCGGTCAATTCCGGTAGCGGTTCCGAAGACCAGAGCGTTGGGTCCTTTTGCCACAACCGCCGAGAGAACCGATTAATCTCCCAGTCCCGGATCAACCGTTTGACGCGCCGTTCATAGCCGCCCAGCCGCAGCTCCTGGCGGTTAATCGCGCCTAGAGTCATGATTTTTCGCTTTTTATCCAGCGCGGCCATCAGTTGATCGAAGGAAGCGGTAAATGACGCCACGCCATCTTGTTGGAGCTTTTGCGCTATTGTATTGAGATCGATGCCCACCGTGCGCAAGCGCGCCAGCACGGCCGCTGCCTCATCGAGGCTGTCCCGCACCGCCCCTTCGATGATCCGGCCATGATCTTTAAAGGCGTTAAGTGTCTCGGGTGGCAGCGTGTTGACGGTCTCTTGGCCGATGAGATGTTCGACGTAGAGCACATCGGAGTATTTTGGATTCTTGGTGCCCGTGCTGGCCCACAGCGGTCGTTGGACTCTCGCCCCGCGCTGGCGCAAAGTCGCAAACCCCTCTCCATGAAAGACCTCGCGAAAACGGTCGTAGACGATCTTCGAATTGGCAATGGCCACTTTGCCCAAGAGGGATAGCGCTTGGGCCGTGCCCAAACTCTCCAGCGCGCGGTCCACCATGGTGTCAACCCGGCTGACGAAGAACGAAGCCACCGAGGCGACCTTGGCCGGGGCCGCGCAACGTTCCAGTCCTTTAATGTAAGCCCGCGCCACCGCTTCATAATGGCTCATAGAGAACATCAGCGTTATGTTCACGTTGACGCCATCCGCGATGAGCTCCTCAATGGCGGGAATCCCTTCAGGAGTTGCCGGCACTTTAATCATCACATTGGGCCTGGCCACCGTGGCTTTCAGTCGTTTGGCCTCGGCGATGGTTCGCGGTGTGTCGTGGGCCAGGTGAGGCGAAACTTCCAAGCTCACATAGCCGTCGGCTCCCCCTGTTTCGTCATATACCGGTCTGAGGGCGTCGGCGGCCATCTGAATATCCTCGATGGCCAGTGGTTCGTAAAGTTTTTCTAAAGCCGATTCGGGGTTTTCTTTTAACAAGGCGTTAAGCGCTTCGTCGTAATCCGTGCTGCCGGCTATGGCTTTCTCGAAAATCGTCGGATTGCTAGTTACGCCGCGGATGCCATCCTCCTCCACTAAACGCTTGAGCTCGCCGCTGCGGATCAAACCGCGCTGAATATAGTCGAGCCAGACAGATTGTCCTTGTTTCGCTAATTCCTTGATTGCATTCATCCTGATCTCCCTTAGGTGAGTTTGCCGTGACGTTTTTCCAAAGCTTTGATTTTGTCCACACGGCGACGATGACGCTCTTCGCCATTAAATTGCGCCGCTAAGAAATTATCCACAAGCTCTCGGGCCAGTTCAACACCGATCACCCGGGCACCCAAAACCAGAACGTTCATATCGTCGTGCTCGACTCCCTGGCGCGCCGCATAGGTGTTATGACACAATCCGGCTCGAATCCCGGGAATTTTATTCGCCGCAATCGAAGCGCCCACACCACTGCCACAGACAAGTATACCGCGCATCGCGCGGCCATCGAGAATGACGCCGCTCAGGGCCTCCGCGTAGTCAGGATAATCCACGGGTTCATCGTTTTCCGTTCCGACATCGATGACCTCGTGGCCCAGGTTGCGCAAATAGGCCGCAAGAATCTGCTTTAGCTCGAACCCTGCATGGTCCGCTCCCACCCCAAGGCGCATAAGTTATCTCCCTATGAGCGACCGAGCGCGCTCCACGACATGGTCCACGGTGAAACCAAACTGCTCCATCACCACGGCGCCGGGGGCCGAGGCGCCGAACCTCTCTATACCGATAATATCTCCGCTGTCACCGACGTAACGATGCCACCCTTGCGGCAGACCCGCTTCCACCGCCAGCCGTGGCCGCACCGATGAAGGCAAAACGGAGTGACGGTAGTCCTTTGCTTGCCCATCAAACAGCTCCCAACTCGGCATAGAAACCACCCGCGCATAAATTTTTTGCGCCGCAAGTTTTTCTTTTGCGCCTATCACCAGAGGAACTTCGGACCCGGTGCCGATCAGGATGATATCGGGTCGGCCATGCGGCGCATCGGCCAGGATATAAGCGCCCTGCCGCAAGCCATCTGCTTTGCCGTATTGGCTGCGATCTAACGTGGGCAAGTTTTGGCGAGAAAGCGCCAGAGCCACCGGGCGATTACGACTTTCGAGGGCAACGCGCCACGCCACCGCGGTTTCGTTGGCGTCACAGGGTCGAATAACGACGAGGTGCGGTATGGCGCGAAGCGCCGCTAATTGCTCGACGGGCTGATGCGTCGGGCCGTCTTCGCCGACTCCGATACTGTCATGGGTGAAAACGTAAATTACTCCCAACTCCATCAGCGCCGCAAGTCGGATCGATGGGCGCAAATAATCGGAAAAAATCAAAAACGTCGAACCAAAAGGAATAATCCCTCCATGGGCCGCCAGGCCGTTCAGCGCCGCCCCCATGCCATGCTCGCGCACGCCGAAATGCAAATTGCGCCCGCCGTAATTCCACCCTCCGCCCACCGTGCCCTGGTCGTCGGAAAACTGCCGCTTGGGACTTTCGAAATCACCCAGCTGCGCCAGCGCCGTGTAGGTCGACGGATTTAAGTCCGCCGAACCGCCGATCAATGTCGGCAGCTGCGGCGCAATGGCGTTGAGAATCTTGCCCGAGGCGACGCGCGTCGCTACGCCTTTGGCATCAGCCGGAAAGTCGGGAAGAGTTCCTTGCCAGCCCTGCGGCAATGCGCCACGCATGGCCTCTTCCAATTCTTTCCCTAAATCGGGAAATTCCGTCGCGTAGGCGGCAAACTGCGCTTGCCATTCCGTCTCTGCACGCTGCCCTTGATTGACCGCTGCGCGAAAAATCTGCAGGGCCTCCGCAGGTAAGAAAAATGATGGTTCCTCGGGCCAGCCAAGTTGTTTTTTTGTCTGTTTGGCCTCCTCTGCGCCCAGGGGTGACCCATGGGCCTCGAAGGTGTCTTGCTTTCCGGGCGAGCCGTAACCTATATGCGTGCGCACCAAAATAAGCGATGGCCGCGCGCCCTCGTCGCGCGCCGCGCCGAGCGCTTGCGCGATGGCTTCCACGTCATTACCGTCCTCCACTTTCAATGTCTGCCAACCATAGGCGTCAAAACGCTTGGCGCAATCTTCGGTAAAAGTCAGGTCCGTGGAGGAAGCCAGCGAGATGCGGTTGTCGTCGTAGAGATAAATCAACTTGCCGAGCTTCAGATGGCCTGCAAGGCTAGCCGCTTCGGCCGCGACTCCCTCCATCAAATCCCCGTCACTGACAATGCCGTAGGTATAGTGATTAACAATATCAAAGCCCGGCCGGTTATAACGCGCGGCCAAATAGGCCTCCGCAATCGCCATGCCGACGCCGTTGCCGAAGCCTTGACCGAGAGGTCCCGTGGTGGTCTCCACGCCCGGAGTCATCCCACGTTCGGGATGTCCGGGCGTGCGACTGCTCCACTGACGAAACTGTTTGATTTGATCCAGCGCTACATCATAACCGGTAAGATGGAGCATGCTGTAGATCAGCATGGAACCATGGCCAGCGGAAAGAACGAAACGGTCCCGATCGGGCCATGAAGGATTGAGTGGGTTATGTTTGAGAAAGCGGGTCCACAATGTGTAAGCGCAAGGCGCAAGCCCCATGGGAGCTCCGGGATGACCCGATTTGGCTTTCTCAACCGCATCGACGCAAAGCATTCGGATGGTGTTGATGCACAGCTGTTCAATAGTCGGGCTCATAAAAATACTCTCCCATCAATACTTCGCTCTTGGGGGTTGTCGGCCGTGATTTACCGCAACCCTTGCGGTTTCTCAGCGGGTCCCGCTCAGAACCCGGTCAAGGTTGAAAGCCGCGCTAATCAATCCTAAATGGGTAAAGGCCTGTGGAAAATTACCCAGCGCTTCGCCGCAGTGACCGATTTCCTCCGCATAAAGACCCACATGGTTAGCATAACCGAGCATCTTCTCAAACAGCAATCGGGCCTCGTCGACTCGGCCAGCGCGCGTGAGGGCTTCCACGAGCCAAAAACTGCAAATGCTGAAAGCGCCCTCGCGACCCGGCAAGCCGTCGGGCGATAGATCTTCGGCAATGTTATAGCGATGGACAAGGCTATCCAGCGAGAGCCGCTCCTGAGTGCGGTCGATGGTCCTGAGCATGCGCGGATCGGTGGGAGAGACGAAAAAGACCAGCGGCATCAAAAGATTGCTCGCATCCAACCGATCCGATCCGTAGGACTGCACGAAGGCGTCTACTTGCTGGTGCCAACCGCGCTCCATAATTTGCAGATAAATTGCGTCTCGGGTTTTCAGCCAACGTTCCAGATTCGCGGGAAAGCTCCGCTTGTTGGCCAATCGTAGGCCTCGATCAAGGGCGACCCAGCACATGAGTTTGGAATAGACAAAGTGACGCGGTTCCCCTCTGACCTCCCAGATACCTTCATCGGGCTCGTGCCAGTGATCGCATACATAGTCCAACAGGCGCTGCAAACTGCGCCAGAGCTCATAGGAGATCGGAGAACCATACTTATTGTAAAGATATACGGAATCCAACAGCTCGCCGTAAATATCGAGTTGGGATTGCCGATAGGCGCCGTTGCCGATGCGCACCGGCCTTGAGTCACGATAGCCGTTTAAATGATTCAGCTCCAGCTCAGGAATTTCATGTTTGCCTTCGATCGTATAAATCGGCTGTAACAAACCATCGGGTTCGAGCTCTTGGCATCTTTTTATCAGCCAGTCCATGAAATGTTTTGCTTCATCGTTGAAACCCAAGCGCATCAGACCATAAATCGTGAAGCTGGCGTCCCGAATCCAGCAGTAACGGTAATCCCAGTTACGCACCCCGCCGATCTCTTCCGGTAAGCTTGTCGTAGGAGCCGCGACAATCGCTCCGCTTGGCGCGTAAGTAAGGAGCTTCAGCACCAGCGCGGAACGATGCACCATCTCGCGCCAGCGGCCTGTATAGCGGCAGTGCGAGAGCCAGCGCTTCCAGAAATCCACGGTATGGCGAAACGCCGCCTCTCCTCCCTCCTCTGCGATCAGCAAATTCGCCTCGCTCCCCTGGTCCACCTGGCGCAGGTAAAATGTCGCCTCTTTGCCGCGCGGCAGAGTAAAATCCGCTGTCGCGCCGGAACCCTGGATGGTCACTGGCACCGGAGAAATCAGGCCCACCGAATCTGATGGACTGATAAAGGCCGTGCCCTGCGGGAAGGAGCGAACCTCGTGTTTTTGCCGCGCGTAATCGAACGCCGGGAAGCATTCCAGGCGAAACCGCACACTGCCCGCCACCGTACTCACCCGCCGTACGATTTGATGGTAAAGGGGCCGCCGGCCTTGAACGCTGCGGGGTTCGATGGGCATGAAGTCGATGATTTCGGCGATTCCTTCGCCGCTGAAAATACGGGTAATGAGCACGTTAGTTTCCGGCAAATAGAGTTGTCTGGTATGACTGGGGGCCACAGCGCCGATCTTGAAGTATCCACCCTTCTCGTCATCCAGCAGGGATGCGAAAACGCTGGGGGAGTCGAAATGAGGCAAACAACACCAATCGATGGAGCCGTCTATGCCCACCAAAGCGATGGTATGGAGATCGCCGATGATGGCGTAGTTCTCGATCGGTTTGTAGGGCATTACGGGCTTCTCGTTCGGCTAACGCATAGTGAGCGTGTGCTTGGCGATGCGAGCAGTCGTCATCCGCTCGGATACCTTTTACCTTATCACAATCAAGCTCGACGGGGAGGAGGCTCAAGCAAATTTTTTTCGTTACCACATCGCCGTCCCGTCATCACGGATAAGTCCCGATTTCTGACTGGTGAAAAGACGCGGTATTTTAACTCACCTTGGGATTCATGCCGGGCATCCCGAGACGCCGCAACAGCGATGAAGTGTTTTTCATCGTCGCTTCCAGCTCCGATTCCAGATTCGCACGCAAAAAAACTAGGTCATCCGGGGTATCCACATCGAACCAAACGGGCAGCAGCTGAGTCTCGATTCGCAGCAAGTCGAGTCTCGTTAAAGTTTGCTCGAGAACCTGCTGATGACTCCAGGTCATGTCGGTGAATATCTGCGGCGTCAGGCGATTCATACCCACAAGATAATATCCGCCGTCCCGTCCCGGTCCCAAAACGACTCGATGATTGGCGCCGTCAAGAAAGGAATAGGCCGCGGCAACAAAATGCACGGGCACCGGCGCTATATCGCCACCAATGAGCACGACTTCACGATAGCCACTATCGTGAAGTCGCTCAAAAGTGCGGTTCATGCGTTGGCCTAGTTCACTGCCTTGTTGAGGAAACAAGCCGCAGTTCACAGGGGCCAATCCGGCCATTTGCGGTCGCGCCTCCTCTGGCGTGAACGCGAGATAAAGATCTGCAACATCGAGCCCGCAGAGATGATCGAGCTGATCCACGAGCAGGGCATAAGCCAAATCCGCCGCTCCTTCAGCGGTCAACGCGGGGAGCAATCGCGTTTTCACCTGTCCCGCAATGGGTGCTTTCGCCATGACGACTAGTGCCCTAGCGCGCATCGCCATAATACCGTTTAAGCCGCAAAGGGGAGACTCCCATTAAATAGAGCGCCTTTAATGCCCACATTTTAAAAACTGTGCGCCACACCCCCTCCTTCTGCCAGCGCCGCGCGGAAGTGACCACGCGACTGCGAAGGCAGGCGATCTTTCCCCGGCGCTTGAGCGCGCGGGCAAAAGCGATATCTTCCATCAGTGGAATCTCGGGAAAACCCTTGAGATCATCGAACAATGCGCGGCGCACGAAAATCGCCTGATCACCGGTGGCGACTTTTGTTATTCGCGAGCGAAAGCTAATCATGCACCCCACCATCTTAAGTAGCCAACCCGTGCCATCCAGCTCGAGATCGAAGCGACCGCCGACGATCTCCGGCTTCTCAAGCGCCCTGCGAATATCCGCCAAGGCAGACGGGGGAAGGCGGGTGTCGGCGTGTAAAAACAGTAGCACCTCGCCGCTCGCCAACCGTGCCCCTGCGTTCATCTGCCCGCCACGTCCGCGGGGCGAGGTCACCATCGGGACTTCGAGGGATGCACAGATTTCCCGTGTCCGATCCTGGCTGCCGCCGTCGACAACTATCAATTCATCGGGCTCCAGGGCTCTGAGCGTCTCCACGGTTTTAGCGATGTTCATTTCCTCATCGAGCACTGGGATGATGACGCTGATACGCATCGGCATGGGCTTAATTTATTGCTTCTGCGCTCCTGGTTCAGTGCCGTTAAGAAGCCAGTCATAGTCATGGGTCAGGCCGCCGCTATAGCTATTCAAAGCGTTGGCCAGGGCACCCGTAGCATATCTTCCCCAGTGTTCCAGGAGACCTTCGGCACTCGATCCGAAGTCTTCCTGAAACCAGACATAGATGCTCGATACCCGTAATTTGCCGTTATTGATCGTCACTCCGCGGGGATGATTGATGAATTCCCGAGCGCCCTTTTCAAGCAGCGAATCGGTATTAACGCCGGTAAAGGCCTCGGGTTGAAGATTTGGACAACCGAGACTGGCGCAATTGAGTGCGTAATGAATCCTGTTATCCTGCCATATCGGCCTGAGAATTCGATGCTCGACATCATCTAGGGAAAGTTTTTCCCCTTCGATGCTCAGCAGCTTCGCTCCCCAGGGTCCCGAGGTAAAAAAGCCGGGCGATATATTAATATCCCGTATCGACCGCACCGGGTAACGCGATAGAATGAGTTCCACCGTCTGGGCATTATAGAGATTGATCCAGTAGGCCCTTTGCTCAGCCCGGTTATAAAGGGAAATTGCCACACCCTGCAGCCGCTGCAAATATCCTTTCAACGCCACTCGGTCTTCGCTCGCCACCGTTGCATAACGGAAGCGATTGATCCCCGATGGATGAGGCGAAATCAAATATCTCCTAAGGAGCCTATTCCACACCTCGTGATCGATCTTTTCCGTGCTCGCCGCGTCGTGCTTTTGCCACCTCGGCCAAAGATCCGACTTAGGCGCGGCGTATAATGTGGAAGATATAAACAGAATCGTCGCAAGGAGCACGACGACCCGCAATCTCAATCGCTCAAATCCGCTATACCCCTGCGTCATCCCCGTGAAAACGGGGATCCATTTTTTTAGCGGTTGGTCTCGCCGGTAGTCCGAATGCCCGCTTTTGCGGGTATGACAAAGTTTCCTATCCCCCTGAAACGAATTTATTTTTACCATCATTAAAAAAGGGCCAAGTTAGCTATTGGGGTGTCAGCGTCGCCATGCCAACCATTTCGCGAAAATCTTCTTGACTGTGGGCGTCAGTTTGGTTCGCATGTAGGCATCTCCGACCTTGCGCAACACCTCTGCCTGGGTCGGATAAGAATGGATCGTCAAAGACAACACGTCCATCTTCTGTTTCGCAACTATGGCGAGGGTCAGTTCACTGATCATTTCTCCGGCGTGACGGGCCACCACCGTGCCGCCAAGAATCTTTCCGGTTTTCTTATCGTAGTGAACCCGCGCAAATCCCTCCTCCTCGCCGTCGAGGATCGCTCGATCGACATGATTCATCGATTCGCTAAGAGTTGCAACATCGAATCCCGCAGCACGCGCATCTTTTTCATAAAAGCCCACATGGGCGATTTCGGGGTCCGTATACGTGCACCAGGGAATTACGAGGTCTGTAACCTTGCGGCGCGCAAAAAAAAGCGCATTGGCAATCACGATGCGTGCCATGGCATCTGCCGCGTGCGTAAACTTGTAGCGCGAGCAAATGTCGCCGGCAGCGTAAATCTTCGAATTGCTTGTCCGCAGGCAGTCATCGACTACGACCCCTTGGGAAGTATACTCAATACCCGCTTCCTCCAACCCCATCCCTTCGAGGTTGGGCCGGCGGCCCCCACCGACCACGATCGCGTCAACCATAATGTCATAGTGGCCTTCGTGGGAGTCTACTGTTAGCCGTTTACCTGTTCCCTTGGCCTTGCTGACCGTCAATTCCTTGCCGCAGCACATTAATTTTATACCGTCCCGGTCCATCATCGAGCGGCGGACAATTTCTGCCGCGTCTGGATCTTCGTTCGGCATGATGCCATGGAGAGCCTCGATGAGGTAAACTTCTGCCCCGAAGCGCGCGAAGGATTGCGCTAGCTCACAACCGATGGGGCCGGCGCCTATAACGGCGATTCGATGAGGCAATTCAGTCAAGGTAAAGACGGTCTCATTGGTCAGGTATCCGGCTTCCGCCAACCCGGGAACCGGTAGCTCCGCCGCGCGCGCACCAGTAGCGATCACGGCACGGTCGAACTCAAGACGTTGGCCGTCAACGGCCACCGTGGAGGCGCCTACAAAATGCCCGTTGCCGATAAAAACATCGACTCCGAGTTTGCGAAAGCGCTCGGCGGAATCGTGACCGCTGATGCCGGCTCTGAGCCTGCGCATACGCTCCATAGCGGAGCTGAAGGTCACATTGGGCTCACACGAGAGATCAACTCCGAATGCCGATCCATTGCGCGCGTCATAGGCGGCCCGCGCGGCGCGAATTACCCCTTTGGACGGTACACAGCCCACATTAAGACAATCCCCGCCCATGAGATTGCGCTCGATCAGCGCAACCTTGGCGCCAAGACCGGCCGCACCCGCAGCGCTCACCAGGCCAGCCGTTCCCGCACCCAGCACCACGAGGTTGTATTTTCCGGTAGCAATAGGATTGGTCCAACGGGATGGATGGCAGTTTTCAATCAGTTGTTTGTCGTGGACGTCCTCTACGAGCATCATCTCCTCGTAGGAAGTCGGCTCGTGATCGGGGTCGAGACGGGGTTTGTCTCCCGGCGCGCCGCCTTTCTGTGCCTTCTCCGCCTCGCGCAACGCGCTACGCGCGATACGCGTAACCAAAACGACCACGGCAATGGTTGCCAACAAGCCGACATACTTTAGCGCCTGCTGCAAGACACCTGTCGAAGGGTCTATCTGACCGGCCAGGGCGTCTCTGGCCGCGGCGCCGATATAGACGTAGAGCAAGATGCCCGGCAACATCCCCACTAGATTTGCCAGCACGTAGGAGCCCGTGCTCACCGCCGTGAGTCCCAGCAGGTAATTGAGCAAAGTGAACGGAAAGGCCGGACTGAGGCGGGTAAGAAAAACCATCTTGAAGCCCTGGCGGCCAATGGCGCGATCGAGGGAACGAAACTTCGGATTTTCCTCCGCCCAACGCGCCACCTTATCGCGCAGCAAGGTTCGCGCCAAGAGAAATGCGCAAAGGGCTCCCACATTAGCTCCCGCGAAAACCACGAGAAAGCCGGTGCTAAGCCCAAACAACGTGCCGGATCCGATGGTGAGAGCGCTCCCAGGAACAAAAAGCACCGTGCTCACGACATAGGTAAGCGCAACGACAACCGGCCCGATACTGCCCAAACCCTTGACGTACGACTCGAACTGAAGGAACCATTGCCGAACGGGCAAAAAGAGAAATCCCACCGCCACGGCGACGATCAGCGCTCCAATGAACCATATTTTTCCGCTTCGCATAAATTTTGCCTTGATCAAGACTTGCCCGAAAAAGACTCGGCGCAAAACGACACTGCAGGATTTCAATCATACCTCGGAGAGTCGGGACAATGCCGAAAAAATTACCGCTCCGCTGATTCCAGCAAGGGGCAGGGTTAAAACCCAGGCGAGCAAAATTGTCCGAATCACGCCCCAGTGACCCCGACCGTTCGCTATTCCAATACCGAAAAGGGAACCGCAGGAAACATGTGTGGTCGACACCGGAAGGCCCCATTTTGAGGCGAAGATAACCAAAAAACTCGTGACCACATTGGCTAAAAAACCCTGTTCCGGCTCCATGGCGGTGATCCGCTTGCTCACGGTCTCGGCCACTTTTCTCGCGTTTAAGATCCCCCCCAACGCCATAGTCACCGCGACTAACCCGACGGACCAAGTCAAGTCCAACGTGCTGGCGGCTAAGCCGAGGGCGACGATTTTTGGCGTATCATTAAGCCCGCGGGCAAAGCTCACCGCGCCGGCGCTAAAAAAATGGCCGGCATCGATCAGCTTCTGAATACGGATTCCCCAGAATGTGCCCGTCAGCCGCTCGACGCACTGCGTCTCCCGGTCGACAATGACCCGCAGCGAAGTCGATGACCGGGATAAAATATATCCTTCTGGAGTAACGGTGGCGGGTATCATTTGGTTCCCAATGCAGACGCAGGTTTGTTTGTCGGCGCCGATCAAACGCAATCCGTTTTGCAAAAGGGGATAGAACATGAGCGTCAACGTGACTGCCAACAGCGGACTCACGAGCAAAGGGAGAAAGAAGTTTTGCAACAGCGTTGCCAGGCTCAAGTTCCACCCCGTCGCAGCAACTCCGGCTCCCACCAGCGCCCCGGCCAAAGCGTGGGTCGTCGAAATGGGCATGCCGATTATGGTGGCGGCGAAAACCGTGAAAGCGGCGCCCAGGGTCACCGCAGCCAAAAATGGAGGAAATTGAATCAGAACTTCGGGTACCAAGCCTTTACCCTGAAACACGGAAATGAGCCGCGTCGCAAGCGCGAGTGCCGTCATCGATCCCGCAAAGGTCGCGACCGTCGCCCACCCAAGAGCTTTTCTGTAATCGCTGATGCCGCTTCCCAATAGCGTGGCCACCCCTTTGAAATTGTCATTGGCGCCGTTGCCATAGGCGACGAAGAGCATGGCAAAAAGGATCGGGATGGCAAAATCAGACATGAAGCACCGTCGTCAACGAATCAGTTCACCAGCGCACCACCGCAGCTGCTGCCCGAACCGGCAGTGCAAGCGTAACAATGATTGCCGACGGTTATTGGCCTGCCTGATAACTGGCGGACCGACGCGGTGGCGATATGAAGCGCTTTTCCATGATCATCTACAATGGGCAACTCGAGCATTTGATTGAAGTCGCAGTCATAGAGCGATCCTTCCCAGCCGACGCTGAGGTGGTTTCGACACATGACATGGTCGACCGTCGCCGCGTTAAAATTCGCTTCCAATAGCTCCATGTAGCGATCGTATTCACCGCGCAGTTTGAGGTGCGTGGCGTAGCGCGTGATCGGCATGTTGCTCAAGCAATAGAGATGATTGAACTCAATTCCAAACTTTTCTCGCAGCTCTGACCTGTAGTCCTGTGCCAATTGTTCTTGCGGCGGCGGCAGGTGAGGCCCAACCGGATTATAGACGAGATTCAAGACCAAACCGGTATCGGGTTTTCCGTAGCCCAGCCCATTGAAAATTCTAAGCGCGCGTATGCTCAAATCAAAGGTTCCCTTGCCCCGCTGGCGATCCACGTTTTCCTCTGAATAGCAGGGGAGCGAGCAGACCACCTCCACCTGGTAACGCTTGAAGAATTCCGGTAGATAATTTTTTCCCGGCTCGAAGATGACCGTCAAGTTACAGCGATCCATGACATGGCGCTGCAGCCCGGCCGCCGATTCCACGAGATAATTGAAATTCTCGTTCAGTTCCGGCGCGCCACCGGTGAGATCCACCGTGGGAATTTCACTTCGCGCCAGAAAACGCACCACGGCCTCGGCCGTCTCACGACTCATCATCTCGGTGCGCGTCGGTCCCGACTCAACATGACAGTGAATGCAGGCCTGGTTGCAGTACCGGCCCATATTGACTTGGAGTACCTCAATGGAGCGCCGACTAAGCCCCTTGCCGTTGAGATTTAATCTTTGGGCGAATGGTTGCATGTAAGGATCAGCCCTATAACTGTAATCGTCGAGAACCTGTTTCCGAATCCCTAATTCCCCATCATCTCACTCTTTACTCCTGACTTCCTTTATTCAACCCGGGTGACGGAGTCGGGTTACGGACAGCAGTTCGAACCCGGACCGCAGACGCTCTCGGCGATCTTTGTTGCGTTGTATTCCAATCCCTTGGTCTCGCGCGGATGTCTTTTGTGATCCCGCGAGCAATCAAAAATTCCCGCCTGTTCAAGCGGAACCTCTTCCCGCGGCGGGACGAGAATGAATTGATCCTGGTAGGGCGGCTTGGAGTAAATTTCAAAGGTTTTTTCGCACACCGCGATACGCGTACCCCGTGGCAATACATGATTGTCGTCGTCCACGACCTGTTTCCACGGCCCCCGATAGATGACCGCCTGGTTGCGTTCGATACAAGGCCCTTCTTTTCCCTTGTAAGCCGTCAGCGTGATGGAACGAAATTCGATGCCCTCCACGATCTGATAGGCCTCCGATCGCAACTCTTCGATTTTAACGCCATAAAACCCCGCTTCTTCAAAGGCTTGAAGGAATGCCTCCTCCTCAAATGCCCCTGAAACGCAGGCGCTCCACAGAGAGGGATCCTTGGCGAGGCGCTCGGGCACCGGCTCGTCGCTGACGATATCGGAAATCGCCACGCGCCCGCCCTGTTTGAGTACGCGGTGCATCTCTTTGCATAGCGCTTTTTTGTCTTCTGGACGCACCAGGTTCAGCACGCAGTTAGACACGATCACATCGATGGAGTCATCGGCGATAAGGGGCTGCTCCCGGCGAATTCTCTCTTCGAATTCGGATAACGCCAGCAGATCCGTAACCGAACGGACGGGATGGTGTTGCAAGTAGTCATCGAGCAGTTCGAGGTCGGTCTTTAGGTCCTGAATTTTACCGCGGCTAAATTTCACGTTGTGATAACCGAGACGATCGCCGATGGAATTTTGATATTTTCTCGCCAGCGCCAGCATCGGCGGATTGAAATCGATGCCGATGACTGTGCCTTGCGGGCCAACGACCTGTGCGATGATGTAACATCCCTTGCCGGCCCCAGAGCCGAGATCGAGCACCGTCTCTCCTTCTCGGACATGGCGCGTCGGATCGCCGCAGCCGAAATCCTTTTGGATGATTTCACCGGGAATAATTTGCAGTAACGCCCGATCATATTGAACCGGCACGCATAGTCCCACCTCCCCGTTTAGCGCCGCGTCGCCGTAACGCTGCAACACGGCAGCTTCGAGATCTTTGCCGTTCTTACTAGGGTTAGCTTTCCCGTTATCCCCTGCCACAGATTCCTGACCCATAAAACCTCCCTTGATACTCCAAAGTGACGCTAAGGCCTCAAAAAATCATCTTTTTAGGCTTGAGGCAACAAAAACCGAGGCAGACCCCCGCGCCCCATCCGCTTTAGACGGTCGCTAAACGAACAAAGATGCTGAAAAGTTCCTGGCTTAGCGCTGCCGGCCACGCCCGGTGAAATTTAAGAAGTTAGCTTCGTCGCAGATCAGGCGACTCGGTGCTTGAGGGCTCGCTCGATTGTAACAGGCAGGCTTGGATAAACTCGTCGATGGCGCCGTCAAGCACGGCGTCGGCATTGCCGATTTCAATTCCGGTACGGTGATCTTTGACCATGCGGTAAGGATGGAGCACATAGGAACGAATCTGGCTTCCCCAGGCAATTTCTTTTTTTGTTTTGTGGTACGTCTCCATCTTTTCTTTCTGTTTCTCGATCTCCAGCTCGTAGAGCCGGGAACGCAAGATTTTCATCGCCATGGCGCGGTTTTTATGCTGCGAACGCTCGTTTTGACAGGCAACGACTATGTTCGTCGGAAGATGGGTGATACGCACCGCCGAGTCGGTTTTGTTGACATGTTGTCCCCCGGCGCCGCTAGAACGGTAGGTATCGATGCGCAGGTCCGCCTCGTCGATTTCTACTTTGATGGTATCGTCGACTTCCGGATAGACGAACACCGATGCAAAGGAAGTGTGCCGTCTAGAGTTGGCGTCAAACGGTGAGATGCGAACTAGTCGATGGATGCCCGCCTCCGCTTTGAGATAGCCATAGGCGTAGTCGCCATCCACCGTAAAGGTGACGCTTTTGACCCCGGCCTCTTCACCGGGTTGATACTCCAAGATATCCTTCCTGTACCCACGGCGATCGGCCCAACGGAGATACATTCTCAATAATATTTCCGCCCAATCCTGCGCTTCCGTTCCGCCGGCTCCGGGGTGAAGACTAACAATGGCGTTGCGCCGATCGTCTGGCCCGCCGAGGATCTGCGCCAGCTCGGTCTGCGCCATGGCTTGGGCGACCTCGGCGACCTTCGCCGCGGCTTCATGGAGCGCCTCCTCGCTCTTCTCGTCTTTCGCCACATCGAGAAAAAAACGCGCCTCCTCTAGCCCCGCGTGGTATTTTGCCCACGAGTCGATAACGGCTTTGAGGCCCGCCTGCTCTTTGAAAATCCCCTGAGCCTTTTCGCTGTCGTTCCAGAAATCCGGTCGTGAGGTGACTTGGTTCAGTTCCTCGATTCGCTTTTGTTTTGCCGGGAGGTCAAAGACGCCTCCTGAGCAGCTCGAGACGCTCTTCTAGGTGGGTGAGTTGTTCTTTAGTCTCTTCTAACATTGCTCTCTCGTTCTTTCCTTCACCCTAATGGCTGGGTGTCTTAACTTCCTTCCGGGCAACAGTGTCATTCACGCTCAGCCGTCGCTGACTGGCGATCGGTCTGAAACGTGATCGGTCAATTATAGCCTTATTAGCCCCTGCTCACAAAGGTGCCTATAGAGTTTCTGCTCCAAACCCGCCATAAGCTTCGCTTGGCGTTGAGATCGCTCGTGATCGTAGCCCAGAAGATGAAGCACGCCGTGAATCAGCAAAGTCACCAATTCACTTTTGATGCTCTTTTTCCGCTCTTTTGCTTGCCGCCTCGCTTGCTCCACGGAGATAATGACATCGCCTAGCAAAGCCACCCCTCTCGCCGGCTGCTTGCCTGGCGGAAAAGAGAGCACGTCCGTGGTTTTGTTTTTCCTGCGATACTTGGAATTAAGTCGGCGCATTTCGCAATCCCCAACCAACGCAATGCTCAACTCCTGGTGGTGAAGGTTCAGCAGGGCCAAAAGGTTTGATGCGATTGGACGAAGTTCACCGGCGGCGAATTTTCGACCGGCGCCGCGGCGAGTGATCTCGACGGTCATTTTTTGAATGGAAACTTGAACACTATCCCTCGGGACCACCCTTAGCTTTTGGCAAAGGCTTCTCGCCCCAACCCCAGGTGGAAATATCGAACAAATTGCCGTCGGGATCAGAGCCGCGAGTCTCCGCGTAGCTGGTACCCTTTGGTCTTGCTTGCGGTGCTCCTTCTGGATAAACCTCGCGGATTCGCTGCGCGATCACTTCCTGATTTTCGACATGAAAGCCAAAATGATAAAGTCCCGCTGGATGTCCCGGTTCTTTTGGATTGTTGGCATTGAGAATCGCCAGGTTGACCTCCCCATCCGACAAATGAACCGACCCGTTTTTCGCTCGATATAGCTCCTTCATTTCAAAAACATGCTTGTAAAAATTGGCCAATTTTTCCGGCTGATGAGTCATGATTGCCAGGTGACGGAGCTTGGGCATGGTGAGGCTCCCTTCGTTAACGGATCATTTTCTGTAACACTTCTCTCTCTCGGTGGTCAAGCGAGCCTTAGCCGCCTATAATTGACTTGGATGGGTCGATTTGCTACTAGATTTACAGTTTGACCGATTAGGAGGGGTTAGATGACCTATATTATCGCCGAACCTTGCATCGATGTGAAAGATACCGCTTGTGTGGACGTTTGCCCCGTGGACTGCATTCATCCCACAAAAAACGAGACTGAGGAGTTCGAGAAGGAAAAAAAGCTCTACATTGACCCCGAGGAGTGCATCGATTGCGGGGCTTGCGAGCCGGTGTGCCCGGTGGAGGCGATCTTCGAAGAGGCCGCGGTTCCCGACAAGTGGAAAAATTTTATTCAGGTCGACGCCGATTGGTTCAAAGCCAAAAAAGGCTGACCGCGCGTTTGTTCTCCATGTCAAGTTTTTCAAAGGGCCGGGAAATCTTTCCTGGCCCTTAATTTTTCTGGATCTTCACGTCGCCTCGGTCAAGTGCTTGTCTCCAATACATTAGCGCTAGTTTCAATGGATGCGCCGTTGCGCTGACGCCGCCCACAAAGTGGACGGCCTCTCTCTCCTTGACTCGCCGATAGGGTCTATTGTAGGCAAACAGTGAATAGGAGGTCCCTTCATGGTTTTGGTCCTCAAGAACGAACAGATGGAAAATTTGCTGCCGATGTCGGAAGAAATAGATGCGATTGAACAGGCCTTTCGCGAGCTCGGCGAAGGCAAGGCGATGAACGCGCCGCGCGCCCGCCTGCGCACGCCGTGGAAAGAAGAGGGCGGCCAATATTATTTCAATAATATCATGGGCCTCGTCCCTGGCATCAAGTCCATGGCGCTACGCATCGATTCGAGCTTTTCCAAAGAAGTCCAGGTCGCGGGCGCCAAGCGGCGCGTCTATCCCGGAGATTTCATCGGACTCGTCATGCTCTTCGACATGGACACTTGCGAGCTTCTGGCCATCATGGACGACCACCATATCTCCACCATGCGAGTCGGCGCCACCGCTGGCGTCGCCTGCAAATACCTGGCACGCAAAAATGCTAAAGTGATGGGGCTTCTCGGCTCGGGGGAACAAGCCCGCACCCAACTGACGGCGCACCTGGCGGTGCGGCCGCTCACTAAAATCAAAGTCTACAGCCCGACAAAACAAAATCGCGAGAAATTCGCCCGCGAGATGAGCGCGCAGACGGGAATCGAAGTCGTGCCCGTAGGATCGGCCGAGGAGGCGGTACGCGGCAGCGATATAGTCAACGCTGCGACGAACACCGTCGATCCCGTCGTCGAAGGGCGCTGGCTCGAAGAAGGAATGCATGTGACAAGCCTCGTCGGCGGCGACGGCTTCTTGCCGCGCAGGGAACTCGACGACGAAGCCATAAAAAGAGCCGATCTCATCGTGGTTGGTTACAAGCGGCAAATTTTTCTCGACAAGCAGGCAGAGTTTTACCATCGGCTGGAGCGCGGCCTCGTAAAGGCCGAGGACCTCCATGAGTTGGGCGAGCTGCTCACCGGAAACTGCCGCGGCCGCAAAGATGACAAGGAGATTACCTTTTTCAAAAACAATACGGGCATGGGGATTCAATTCGCCGCCACGGCGCGAAAGATGTATGAAAAGGCCAAGGAGACGGGGATTGGTACGAAACTGCCGCTAGATCTGTTTATGACCAGACGGGGCGATAAGACATACTCGCCGTGACCAACCGAACAAAAGCGTGAGGGGTAAAGGGTGAGGCGAGAGGCGTCCGGAACCCCTTACCCCTCACCACTGACGCCTTGCTTGGTAAATTCCAGCGCGGAGCAGAAGATAGTGCTAGGAAAACTTAAAAGCGAGCAACACGTAGGAGAAAAAGCATGCGAGAATGGGAATCGATTTTCACAGAAGCGGAAAGAAAAATGTACGAAAAAGCAGGATATAAAGGTAAGGATACATTTGGCTGCAACCCAGCGCTGGTGATTATCGACGTCATTACCGGTTTTACCGGCACCAAGCCGATGGATGTAATGGACGCCATCGATGAATTTCCCACCAGTTGCGGCAAGGTCGCCTGGGAGGCGTTGCCCAAGATTCAAAAATTGCTCCACGCCTGCCGTAATGCGGAAGTTCCCGTAATATACTCGACCAGCGACCCCGACTTCAAAGCCGCCTTCGGCAACGCTACCAAACGCGGCGTCGATAAAACCGATTTTGGGAAACTCGCGGTGGAATTTCCCGAGATGATCAAACCCAACGACGGTGAGTTGATCGTCCGCAAGGCCAGAGCGAGCGCTTTCTTCGGCACCCACTTAATCACCTATCTCGTACGTAAAAATATCGATTGTCTGCTCGTAGCCGGCACCAGCACTTGCGGCTGCGTGCGCGGCACCGTGCTCGACGGATACTCTTTCGGCTACCCCGTCTTCGTGGTCGAAGAATGCGTCTTCGACCGCTCGCGAACATCGCACCTGGTTAACCTCTTCGAAATGAACGCAAAGTACGCGACAGTGATTGAGTTGGCCGAAGCGATGAATTATGTAAACCAGTTGAAGCGGCTGGAAGGCAGAAAGGCGATCCCGCGTTAGCTATAGTAACTCCCCGCGATCATGGGAATTCGATGGCGCAGAGCGGGGTCATCGCTCCCGTGGAAGCGGGAGTCCAGGCATGTGAAATGCACTAGATACCCGTTTGCACGGCAATCACGGAAGATCCGGGCTATGGAAAAATACGGTCGGCTCAATTTTACGATAACCTATAAATAAAGAGGTCTGAATGGCAACAGAAGCGCCGTTTCCGGAAGAAGAATACCAAAACCGCTACGCGCGGGTGCAAGCGTTGATGGAGCGAGATGGACTGGACGCCCTGGTCGTCTCGGAGAAAAACAACTACTGGTATTTCTCCGGTCTCATCAGCTATCAGCTCGATCACATCCAGCGCCCGCAGATCTGCATTATACCGAAGGATAAAAAACCGCTGCTGCTGGTCTATGGCAACGATAAAACCAAAGCCAAGGCCTTGCCATGGATCGGCGAGGTCCGTGCCTATGTCGACGTGCCGTTTCCCGAAGAAATGATCACCGGATGCTTGAAGGAAATCGGACTCGGCGAAGCCAAATTGGGCTTCGAGCTGGGCGAGGATCAACGCCTGGGTTTTCCGGCGAACTATCTCTTGCGTTTAACGGAAACACTACCGAAAGCCGAGATCAAAGACGGCACGGCGGCGTTGACCGAAATGCGGCTCATCAAAAGCCCCCAAGAGATCGAGTTCATGCGCAAAGCCTGCGCTATCTCAGTCAAGGCCTATGATCGTTGTCTACCCCAGTTAAGACCCGGCATGACCCGGCGTGAGATTGCCGACCGGCTCTACATCTCCATGATCGAGGAGGGAGCGCATCCGCGCCATCCAGGCTTTCTCATGCTCAATGCGTCAACCCGCTATGATGATCGCCGTTACGAGAAGGGCGACCGCATGGTTGCCGACTTTGGCGCCTGCTATGAAGGCTATTACGGCGATATCACACGCATGGCGATCTTCGGCGAGCCGACCACAGAGCACAAAAAAGATCACGAGACGGCTTGCGATGTCATTCAGCTTTGCTTTGAGGCGATGCAGCCGGGCGCTCCCATCGCCGAACTTTCCCGTGCCGCCAACCGCGAGTTGGTCAAGCGCGGTTATCAACCTGTTGAAAGCCCCAAGCGTATCGGCCACGGCATCGGCATGGCGCGCGCCGAGCCGCCGTCCTTGAATGAAGTCGAAGAGGAGCTGCACCGCCCCGGAATGATTCTCGCCCTGGAGCCCAAAGTGAGATCAGAAAAAAGCGCCGTGCATTTGGAAGAGGATGTCTTGATTACCAATGGGGGACCGGAGTTTTTGTCCACGGGGTGCCAGAAATTAGACGTAATTGATTGAACTCCATCGCAGCGCGACTTGGGAAAACTAACTGGGCAAGACCTACATGGAACACGGCGGAATCCTTTATCTTTCAAACGACGACGTCAATAAGGTCCTCGATCTCGCTCGCGCCATCGAAATCACTGAACAGGCGCTGCGTGACCACGCCGGGGGACGAGTCATCTGGTCGACGCCGGAGGATCTCGCGATCAAGCCGGAGCAAGGATGGCAATCCTGGGTTACCGGTTGCGCTTTGGCGCCAGAGCCGGTTGCGGGCTTTCGCATCCGGTCGATCAAAGCCACTGGCGGAAGCCGCGATCCTTCACGTCTACCGCGTGCGCCACGCCGGATTTTGATCCTGAGCGACAGAGAAGGTGGCGAAATCCTTTGCATCATGGACGAAGACTGGTGCCATGCCGTACGCACTGCGGCTGCGGCTACAGTCGCTTGCCGCTTGCTCGCTCGAAAAGGAAGTTCGACGATGGCGATGCTCGGCGCCGGCGACACGGCACGCGCCGCCGTGCCGGTGATGGCAAAAGCGTTTGACTTAAAAGAGGTCCGTGTGACCTCGCGCATGCCTGCTTCGCGCGAGACCTTTGCCCGCGAGATCGGACAGCAATACCGCCTTAATGTTCGACCGGTAGATTCCGCCGAAGAAGCGCTCACCGGAGCCGATGTGGTCATTGCCGCTACGACGACTACGACGCCATTCGTAAAAGACGGCTGGCTGGGCGAGGGCATTACGGTTTACTCCATCGGCAAGAACCAAGAGATGGAAAGCGATGTTTACAAGAAGGCCGACAAGTTCGTCGTCGACAGCTGGGCCCACTGCAAGAACAAATCCGACATGCAGCGCATGCTCAAAGACAAGTTTTTAAGCGAGAAAGATCTCTACGCCGAATTGCCGGAGCTCCTCGCTGGTAAGAAACCCGGGCGCCAATCTGAGAACGAGAGAATTTTCATCCGCGCCATCGGCCTCGTCAACCAGGATATCGCCCTGGCCCATTGGATCTACCGCCGGGCTCTGGAGCGGGGAGTCGGTACAAGGTTGCCTTACTGACTTGACCGGAACGCGTTGGGTCTGGGTTACCCGTCGCTCCTCAGTCTCTGCAGAGTAGTCATCCTTACTTCTGAACCGGAGCCATCTTAGGCGACCTTCGTGCGCACCACGAGTTCCACGTCACACTCGAGAACTTGAAGTAAGGAAATTATTTGGTCCACCGACTTCCGATAGTTAGTCTGATCCAGCAGACGATAGAATTGGGTGGCGGAAGTCCCCAGCCTGCGGATGATTTCGCGCTTGGATAACGGGCTCTCGGCTACCCGCTTTTGAGCTTCCAGAGTCAGTCTATAGAGCAAAAGGTCCCTCAGATGATTCGGGTCCTGGTTGTATTCAAGAACCTGCGCGATGTGAATCGTTCCCGTCCGACCCGATTCCAGCTCGTACGTGAATCCCTCTCGCCCAAGCTCCTCATCGACATAGAGCCGCTTGACTGGGTCGGCGGAAGCAGGCCGTGGGTCAGCTTTTGTGTATGGGATTGCAAACACTTTGGTGGACGTCTTGATCTCGAAGACCTTCTTCTTGTTATTGTGTTTTACCGACCGTATCTTCATAAGAGACCCTTCGCTTCAAGCTCGGCGATGAGTTGGATAATTTTTCGTGGCGCTCTGCCCTTCATGGGCTTCGCGTTATCGAGGTCCCATTTCACTACCAGTTTCCCGTCCCGGTACACATGCACATGCCTCGGCGGGTGATCGCCCTTCCACGAAAGAAAGATCTAGCCGCCACGGCGAATCTTCCCCATCCGCGTTTATTGTTACCGTTCAAGGTAACGCTTGTCAAGGAAGGGATTACCCGGTCTGATCTTCTGAATGGGATTGGGGATCAGGTCGAATCAGATAACAAACTTAAAGCTGATTTTTTGATCTGAAATTGCCCGACAATCGAGAATCGAAAAGCAGCCCCGCAGACCAAAATCAAAAATAGGTGGGGTGATAACGAGCGGGAGAGGATTATCCCATATCTGCCTTGACGCCATTTTTCGCGCATTCCTCTTCGTACATTTTGCGCATGGAGTCGTCCTCGTCCTCGAACTCGATCTGCTCGATGCCTCTCTCCTCTTTTTGCACCGCCGTGTTGGCGTGGAGCGCGACGAATTTGCAAGGCTCCTTGCCGGTATTGTAGTGTTGGTGCCAGGCGCCGGCGGGCGGCGAGATGCAGGTTCCTTCGTGCCAATCGTATCTTTCCGGTTTTTCCCCTTCGTTCCACATGAGGGTGTAGCCGGTGGAGTCGAGCAGAAACACATGGGCGCCGGGACCATGCCGGTGCGCCTTTTTGTAGCGGCCTACCGGAAACTGCGATACATGGGCGAGCATGGCGCCGCCGGACATGTGGATATACATATTGCGCGTGCCTCTGCCCCGTTTCTCCCGCGGCACCAGATTGATTTTTCGAATATCTGGGATGAAGTTGGAGTGCAGAATGCCGCCGTAGTATTCGGTAAAGTATTTTCCCTCCTTGGAGAAAAACTCGGCATCGCCGGGATCGAAGCGGTCTTTGAACATATAATTCGTGTTGTAGATGAACTCCGGATCACGATAGAGCTCGAAGGCCACCGGCTGGCTGGTAAGCGCAAAATAGCGGCAGGACTCCGTGCCGCTGGCATTGAAGTGCTGGTGCCAAGCGTTTAGCGGGATCGCAAAGGTCGAGCCCCGTTCCCACTCGAAGGTCCGCTTCGGTGTGCCGTCATGCCAAACGGTGGTCGCGCCCCGGCCGGCGGCAACGGTAATAATTTCTTCGTAGAGTTGCCGTTGTGGTTTCGTCTGTTTGCCGGGTTCGATCTCGCAGATGTAGGCATCCGCCACCATCTGGTCGGAGAACGTGCAAATGGCGCCTTTGCAGTCTTTTCTCTTCCAATGGGCGAGCTTTTCCGTGCGCACATCTTGCACGAACGCGCCACCGATGATGGGAACGCCTTCGGATTCGATCCATCTTTTATACGGACTATACTTGTCCATCATGAACTGAACATAGGGATGGACGTCAAATTCTTTTACCGGACCCGCCATGCTGGGTTGCCTCCCAATGATCTACTTCACAGACACTACTTTGTGTAAGGACGGGCTGTCAATACGAACTGTCGCCATAGACTTGTTCACTATGAATGTGCTAAGAATTTTTTTTTAAGCAAAAACCTATAAGGAGAACATTCATGGCCACTAAACTCAAATTCGGCTTACTTTTGCCTCACTTTTGCGAGTACGGCTCGGCGGAAAGTTGTATCGAGGGATCGAAAAAGGCCGAGGCCTATGGCTTTGACTCCGTTTGGGTCAGAGACCATCTGGTCTTTGAACCCCATGGTATGGAGGGCGAAGATAATACTCACATCGAGGGCTTGTTGATTCTCGCAGCCGTAGCGGCGGTATGCAAGAAGCTCACACTCGGCACCGGCACTATGATCTCGCACCGCCATCCGATTCATCTAGCGCAAGCGATGGCAGGCCTCAGTACGATGTGCGACAGCAATATCATCATGGGTCTGGGCCTCGGCACATTTCCCCATGAGTTCGAAGCGGCCGGTTACAAGAAGACGACTTTGCAAGATCGCGCTAATATCGCCAAAATCAACGCGCAACTCTGCCGCCGCTTCTGGACCGGCGAAAAGATCAGTTACAAAGACGACTACTACGATTTCAAAGACGTCGAGCTCAAGCCGACGCCGAGCAAACCGATTCCGATTTGGTACGGCGGCGGCACACCGGCCTCTTGCCGGCGCGCGGCGGATTATTGCGACGGCTGGATGCCCGGACGCATTCCCACGGCTACGTTTAACAAAATGGTCAAGTACCTCGAAGAGCAGTGTAAGCTGGCGGGGCGCCCCATGGTCACCACCGGCGCGATTCCGATCACCAGCATCGATAAAAATCGAGATGTCGCGCTTAGCAAGGTGAACGTGAAAGGGCTGATCAACGAAGGCAACGCACCGAGCAAAAAGACCTGGGTCAAACCGAAATCCGGCACCTTTTCTAAAGTCGAAGATATTGAAGGACTGCTGATGGCCGGAACGCCGGCGGATATCGCTCGCGACACCAAGCGATACGAAGACGCTGGTTTGAATCATATCGTGTTCGACCTGCGCTTCCGCTACGCCGACTGGTATGAACAAATCGATTATCTCGGAAAAGAGGTATTGCCGGCGGTGCGGGCTTGATGTTCGTGTCCGTGCTCGTCGCTCGTGCTCGTAGCCAACACGAATACGATCACGAACACGAAAAACGAGCACGTCTTTAAGGAGTTTAAGATGCGTACAGAAAAGGTAAATTTTTACAGCGAAGGCATAAAGCTTTCGGGCGTGCTTTATCTTCCGGACTCCGAGCGGGGCAAACCCTACCCGGGGATTGTCCAGGGGCCCGGCTTTCTCGGTCTCAAAGACGCCAAGCACTACATCATGATGTTCGAGAAGCTTTGCGCGGCCGGTTACGCCTGTCTTTGCTTCGATTACCGCGGTTGGGGCGATAGCGAAGGAAACGATCGCGGCTGGGTCATGCCCAAGTGGCAAGCCGAAGACATACGAAACGCGATTACCTATATGCAGACCCGCGCTGAAGTCGATCCTGACCGGATCGCCACCTACGGCTCCGGCGGCACCGGGGGCGGCAACGCGGTCTATGTCGCCGCCATCGATCAGCGGGTGAAATGCGCGGTCAGTTATCTCGGTGTCAGTAATGGCCGCGATTGGCTTCGCTCCATGCGGCGCGAGTATGAGTGGGTCGATTATCTAAAGCAGCTCGATGAAGATCGAAAAAAACGCGTCCTGACGGGCCAAGGGGCCATCGTCAGCGCGCGCGAAGAGATCATGGTGGCTACCCCGGAGCGTAAGGCGACGACGATCAAAAAAGAAGTGGAGTCCAAGATCCCCGATGCCATGCCGCTACAATGCGCCGAAGCCATCTTGGAATACAGCCCCATCGATGTCGTGCACAAGATCTCGCCTCGGGGAGTGCTTTTCGTCGCCGTTGAGAACGATGCGGTCACTCCTGAAGAACAATCCATGCAGCTCTATGAGAAAGCCGGCGAGCCCAAGAAGCTCGTGATTTATAAAAAGACGACGCACTACGGTATCTATAACGATTACTTCGACGATGTAGCCGCCAACGTGGTCGACTGGTACGACCGGCATCTCAAGTACCACAAGGTAGAGATCACAGAAAAGAAGTAGCCAATGCGAAGGTAGGAATGAAGATGCCGCGCGCAATGACGCAAAGCACGCCAAGTTCAGGAGAATGGTAAGTGTACTTTGCGCCTTGACGTCGTGGCGGGATAAATGCCTTTGGAATGATTCAATCTGGCAATCTAATTTTGGAGTGAGATATGAACAAGATTTCTTTCGGCGTGCGAGTGCCGAACTCCGGCCCGCTTTCCAGCATCGAAAACATTGTCAAAGCAACCAAGGCGGCTGAAGAATTGGGTTTCGACGCTATCTGGGTCCACGACCATGTGGTGTGGAGCTCGGAAATGCATCGTCATCATATTTCTTCGGGAGCTTTCGAAGCGCTCAGCGACACGCAGGAAGCAAACTTCTTCGAAGCCACCACGACATTATCGTACCTGGCCGCGGAGACGAAAAAGATTGTTCTCGGCGTCGCCTGTCTCGTCATGCCCTGCCGCAATCCGATCTATGCAGCAAAACAGTACTCGACGTTGGATCACCTCGCCAGCGGTCGCTTGCTGGTGGGCGTCGGCCTGGGCTCCAAGGCGACCCGCGAGTCCGATGAGTTCGGCGTTTTCGGCGTCCCCTACGACAGGCGCGGCGACCGCACCGATGAATATATCCAAGCCATGAAAGCCGTGTGGACAGAGCCCATCGCCGCTTACAAAGGCGAATTCATCCAGTTCAAGAACGCTGAGGTTTTTCCCAAGCCGGTGCAAAAACCCCACCCGCCGGTTTGGATCGGCGGCTGGATGAAGCTTGCCGCCAAGCGCGCGGGCAAATATGGCGAAGGCTGGATACCCGGCTGGCTCTCACCCAAGGAAATGAAGGTGGGCTGCGACATCCTGGCGCAAACCGCCAGAGACAACGGTCGCGATGCCTCCAAGATCACCATAGCGGTGGAGAAGCTCGCGACCATCGCCAAGACGCGCGAGGAAGGCTTGAATCTAGCCATGCCGACTCTCAAAACCAGCAGTGAAAGCTACGAACGCGACATCGACAGCATGCAGTTTGCCCTGGACCGCCACATTTTTGGGTCGGTAGACGATGTGCGCCGCCGCATCGACGAGTTCATCGAAAACGGGGTGCAGCACTTCGAGCTCAAGATCATCTATCCGACCATGGATAGCTTGAATCAACAAATGGAGCTTTGGGCGGAAAATATTCTGCCGCGATATCAATAATATAGTTTCGCGTCTCGGGTCCCGATTTTAAGAACCAAGAATGGAAATAGAAACGTTCATGAGGATAGGAAGTTGAATTTACAATTTATTTTGAACGGCAAAGCGTGGGAAATGGAGTGCGAGGAGCAGGAGACGCTCGCTGAAGTCCTGCGCAATCGGGTGAACTTGAACGGCACCAAAGTGTCCTGCGAGGTTCAAGTTTGCGGCGCCTGCACTGTGCTGGTAGATAATCTTCCCGTTAGCGCTTGCACCCTGCTCGCTTATGAGGTCCGCAATAGGAAAGTCACGACCATAGAAGGCTTGGAAAAGCCCGACGGCACGCTGCATCCGATTCAGCAGGCCTTCATCGATGAATTTGCGTTCCAATGCGGTTTCTGCACGCCGGGGATGATTATGGCGGCCAAGGCATTGCTGGAGGAAAATCCCAAGCCCACGGAGGCTGAGATCATTCATTACATGGACGGAAACATCTGCCGCTGCACAGGATACTTGCCCATAGTCAAAGCGATCCGGCGAGCGGCGGGTGAGATGGCGCAGGAGAGGCGATCGTGAGCGCCGAGAAAAAAACCGAATTTACCGTTGTCAATCACTCTTTGCCGCGACGCGACGGGCGCGCCAAGGTGACAGGCCGAGCCACCTATGTGGCCGACGTGAGACTCATCGGTATGGCGTACGCCAAAGTTTTGCGTAGCCCCTATGCCCACGCGAAGATTATTTCCATCGATACCTCTAAAGCCGAAACGCGGCGCGGAGTTTATTGCGTGCTTCATGGCGGCAATTTGGTGGGACTCAATCCTTACTTCGGCCATGCGGTAAAGGACCACCCGCTGCTCGCCATAGACAAAGTTCGCTACGCCGGTGAACCGGTAGCGGCGGTGGTCGCCGTCGATGAACGTACGGCCTTTGAAGCGTTAGATGACATCGATGTCAAGTACGAGGAGCTCCAAGCGGTCCTGACGCCGCAGGAGGCGATGGCGCAAGACGCGCCCCTGCTCCATCAGAGACAATTCGAAGCCGGGGCGCTGCGCGGCTTCGAAGGGGAAGTCACCGCGGGCAAAGGGAGCAACATTTGCCAGCAGCATAGGATTCAATGGGGCGATGTGGAAAAGGCCTTTAAGGAAGCTGCCGCCGTGGTGGAAGGGGATTATTACTTTCCTATGACCTATGCCTACGCGATGGAACCCTATGTCGCCATCGCGGATGTCAATGACCAGGGGGTGACGATCTACTCATCGGCTCAGCATCCCTTTATGGTGCGACATGATTTGAAAACGGTATTCAACATGCCGGTGAGCCAGGTGCGCCTGATCGTTCCTTTCGTCGGCGGCGGTTACGGGAGTAAGTCCTACACCAAAATCGAGCCCCTGGTGGCCGCCTGTTCTTGGAAAGCCAAGCGCTCGGTGAAACTCCAGTTAACCGTGGAAGAAGCGATGCTCACCACCCGCAGCGACGACGCATATACCTGGATGCGTACGGCGGTGGATGCCAACGGCAAGATCATCGCCCGCCAGGCGCGCGTTTTCATGAACACCGGAGCCTACGCGGAGAACAGCCCGTTGGTCGTGGAAAAATCCACTAATCGCTGCGTCGGCCCTTACTCGATCCCAAACGTTTTGATCGAAAATTGCTCCTATTACACCAACACGGTTCCCGCGAGCTCTTATCGCGGCTTCGGCTGCGCCCAGGTCACTTTACCCGGGGAATCGCAGATCGACGAGCTGGCAAAAAAGATTGGCAAAGATCCCTATGAATTTCGCCTGATGAATGCGGCCAAGCCCGGCGAGGAATTCTTCCCCGGCATGCGTCCCTTCGACGGCACCTTGAAACAGGACCTGGACATGGCCGCTAAGGCCATCGATTGGCAAGAGCCTCTGGAGACCGGCCACGGGCGAAGCATTGCCATATCCGGCAGCGATGCGGGCGCCTATCCGCTCACCTCCACCGCCATCCGGGTCCACGCCGACGGTTCGGCCTCGCTGATGACCGGCAGCACGGAGCTCGGCCAGGGGAGCCACACGGTTCTGCCACAGATCGCCGCCGAGGAACTGGGTATTCCCATCGATAAAGTTCGCGTGGTTTCATCTGACACCGCGATCACGCCCTACGATCGCTCCACCGGCGCTAGTCGGACAACCACTTTAATGGGGCGCGCGGTCATGGAAGCGAGCCGCGAAGCGATTCAGCAGATGGTCAAGATGGCGGCGGATGTCCTCAAAGTGAAAGTCGCACAGATCGAAGTCGTACGAGGCGGCGTGCGCTGCGGCGAGGCGCAGCTCAATTGGTCCGAAGTCATCAGCAAATATTACGCTTTGCCGGATGGCGAAGTGATCGGCCGCGCTTATATTCGAAAAGACGGTGACTTTGCCAAGCTGCCAGTCTTTTGGGAGGCCGCCTGTACCGGCGTGGAGCTCTCGGTCGATGAAGAAACCGGCAAGATCCAGATGGAGAAACTGGCAACGGTGGGCGATGTCGGCCTGGCGATTAACCCCGCCCTCGCCGAGGGTCAGGACATCGGTGCGGCGACCATGGGCATGGGCATCGGACTTTTCGAAGAGCTGGTTTACGATGGACCGCAATTGGTCAACGGGTCGCTTTTGGACTACCGCGTGCCGCGCTTTTCCGATTTGCCGAAAAAAGTGGAACTCCACCTGGTGGAGAACCAGGACGGCGTCGGTCCCTACGGCGCCAAGGGGGGCGGCGAGGCCTCGCTCAACTCCATGGCCGCCAACATCGCCAACGCCGTGGACCACGCTACCGGAGTCCGCATCCGTCAGGCACCGCTCACTCCCGAAAGAGTTTGGCGCGCCCTGAAGGAAAAGAAAGTTCAAGGTTAAAAGGTTTAAAAGTTCAACGACTGCATTCCGGCATCCGAACCTTGAACCATTGAACTTTTGAACGATTGAACGAGAAAATATTATGATGCCCTTACGACGCTTTACGATTCATCAGCCGAAAGGCGTTTCCGAAGCCTCCGATATGCTCGTTCATTATGGTGAGCAAGCGCGTTTATACGCCGGCGGTACCGAATTGCTGCTGGCGATGAAACATGATCTGTTGCGCTACGAGCACCTGATCGATGTTAAAACCGTGCCTGGGTTGAATCGGATTGAACTTGAGAACTCTTCGATTGTCGTTGGCAGCGGCGTAACGCACAGAGCCATTGAAGAGTCTGCTTTGGTCAAGGACAGGTTGCCGGTGCTGGCGCGGATGGCAACCCATGTTGCCAATGTTCGCGTGCGCGCAACGGGAACCCTTGGAGGCAATCTTTGTTTCGCCGAACCTCACTCCGACCCGGCCACGCTGCTGCTCGCCCTCGATGCCAGAGTCTGCATTCACGGAAAAAATGGACAAAAAAAATTGTCGCTTGATGAGCTGATCACGGGAGCCTACGAAACCTCCCTCGCGTCCGACGAACTGCTGACCGCGGTGGAGATTCCGCCGCTTTTGAGTACCCAGCGAGCGGCCTACGTAAAATTCCAAACCCTTGAACGACCTACGCTGGGCATGGCTCTTATTCTCGACCTCGATGGCGAGAACATTAAAAGAGCTCGGGCCGTGGTCGGCAGCGTCGGCGCGACGCCCAGTCGTTCCGACAAGACTGACTCACTTTTGGCGGGAGCCCGCTCCCAGGTAGAAAAACAGTTGAGCGACGCGGCCTCTGCTTTGGCCGATGCCGCCGATCCTGTTGGGGATCTCCAGGGTAGCGCCGAATACAAACGTCACCTGGTTGGCGTGTTTCTCAAACGGGCCTACATCCAAGCTCTTGCTTAGCGTTGCCAACCGTCGGTATTTTCTCCGTTCAAGCCTGCGAGCCGGACCGCAAAATCTTAACAACCTAAACACTTTAACCCGCATCTTGTCAGGGCATGTCGCGGCCCTGACAAAATCGACAATCGAGTATTGTTTTCGGAGTGACCACCATTCGTATCCTACTGATTTCAAAGGATATTCCGTTTGTGAAAAATTTTGCACGAATTTTGCGTATGGTAAATATAGTCGCCAATCACGAGGAAGGTTAAAATGGAAACGGTCAAGCCCTTGGCCAAAAGTTTGTTTCGCGCGATGATGCCGTTAATGGACTGGGCAATCACCAACTGGATGTTTACACTAGGGTTTCTTGCGTTACTGATTTTTTGGGCCAGTCACGGCAGATTCACGCAAAACAGACATTGAATCGGCTTGTTATTGCCCCACCAACACCTCAATTTTTCGACGCCGACCCTTGGCCAATTGACAAAACCGTTTGTCGACCTTTTTGACCTGGCTTGACCCTTCGCCGCTTTCTGGGATAACGTTTAGGCGGTTTAATTCAGCTCAACCCGGATTCCGTAGTTGAATCCACGGACGGTGTGAGTGAGGGTCGAGCCGGGAGCGGCGAAGACACCGAATCGTACGGTTTCAAAGTCGTTTTGCGCTTTTTCGCACCCCGTTGCTTTGCATTATTGGTCTCTCATCAACGCACCGCTGATCGATGTCGGCTGAGAGGCAGAGGCCCGCTGGCTTGGCTACGGAAGGTTCGCTCCTCACTCAATGCGGAATCCAATTTCAATTGGCGAATTTGGGGGGACTATGAGCGGCGAAAAAACGGTTGACAACATCACCTTTCGCATTCGGCATACCATGATGCTGGTCAGCGACCTCGATCGAAGTATTGATTTTTATACTCGGTTGCTGGGAATGGATGTCCAGCGCATACGACCTAACCCCGAGAAAAAAGAGCGCGTCGGTTATGTCGGTTACGGCACCGAAGATAAATATCCTGGCCTTGAATTGATTGAAACAGGCGGCCCCGGCCATGTTAAAGAAATGCGACCTTGGTACGGTCACGTCGCCCTATACGTATCGGATCTCTACAAGTTAAGTGAAAAACTGAAAGCCGAAGGGGTCAATTTTTCGCTTGGCCCCCAACCCAACCGGCCGGGGAGCCAGGACCATGTGGCCTTTATCCATGACCCGGACGGTTATATGCTGGAGTTGACCGAACGCCATTCCCGCACCGGGCCGCCGCTGAAGCAGACCTAAGGCGAGGACACGAATTCGCTGTCGCGAATCAAAAAGCGCCATGGCTTGTGTTTCCACGCGTCCGCGTAGTCGACGCCGACGCGCGGCTGGGTGACATAAGAAGGCGAAGGCTCACCTCGATCCTCGACGTAGAGAACTCCACCGCAGAGGTCACCACCATTGAGGGTGCGATCGATGGCGAAGGCGCGGCAGAGCTTTCCCGGCCCGCTTGTCAGATTGAGTAGCTTGTCGATCCCTCTTCTCGCCTGCATTAACTCGATCCCTTCCCGCGGTTCCACGGCGCGAATAAGCACCGCCGCAGGGTAATCCGCCGCTTCGGTTACTAGATTGAGACAATCGTACATACCGTAGATTAAATAAACATAGGCGTAGCCCGGCGGCCCGAACATCACTTCGGTTCTTGGCGTGCGCCCGCGCGAGGCATGGCAAGCCTTATCTTCAGTGCCGATGTACGCTTCCGTTTCAACGATGCGCCCGACGGTGAGGCCATCCGGGTGGCGCCGCACCAGGTACTTGCCCAGCAGTTGTTGGGCAACTTGGAGCGTGGGTTGTTCGTAGAAAGTCCGTTGGAGTTTCAACACTGATCTGGAATTGTTTCGCGACAAGAGATACTTTGTCGGAAAAATATAGACTGGGGTAACATGAGATGCTACTCGGACCGGGGCAAGTCGTCCACGATGTCAACCCACGCCGCCTTGGAGCCAACATAAATATGTTTCGAGGGCTTAATCCCGGGATCGCAATCCAGCGTTCCAAGGCGCAGACGAATATTATCCGGGCTTGAATCCCTTCGCTTGAGTATCGGCGATCCGCACCGTCCACAGAAGCACCGGTAGGTCGCCGGCGAAGATTCCCATTTCATGAGGAGATCCTCCCCTGTAACGAACCGAAACGCCGCCGCGGGTACCGACGCGTTGGTCGCAAAGGAGGCACCAGATGATTTGCGGCATTGACCGCAGTGGCAGTTGGTCACCGGCCCTAGGGTCGCGTTGATTTCATACCGTATGCCACCGCAAAGACATGATCCCGTGAGCATAAAACCTCCATGCGCCATGAACCCGCTCATTGCGAGGCGAGCGCAAAACCATCATTGCATGGTCTGATTTCGTTCCCGTACGGCTTAGCGAATCTCCTTTAACAGACTCCAGTCGACGACCCGGCTGAGCGGAATCTCTTTGGCGATTTTCAAGCGCTCGCGCACAAGCTGCAGGTCGAGCGCGACGCCTTTGTCGGAAATCATCCCGTCATCGGTAAAGGCGCTGATGGAGGCATCGTAGGTTTTTGCCGCCTGGCCGGGAGTGATGCCGAGGTAGTCCACCATCATCGCGAGAGCCTCGGCGCGGTTCTGTTTCATGAAACGGGTCCCTCTGACCGTCGCGCGAATAACTCGCTTCACCTGCTCGCGCTCTTTGATGATCTTGTCCTGGCGCACGCCGATGCCGGAGATCGGCAGATCCGTGATCTCGCCCAGGTAAATTAGCCGCGTAAAGCCTTCCTCTTCGGCTTTGACGGCGAAGGCGACATCGATGGCCGTGGCGTCGATGGCGCCGGCCTTGAGCGCCGTAAGGCGCAGGGGGCTGGGCCCCGTGACGATAATCTTGACATCTTTTTCCGGCTCCAGCCCGTAGTACCGTGCCGCGACCCGCGTCAGATAATCGACGGTGCCGGCGAACGAATCGACTCCAAAAATTTTTCCTCTGAGATCCCGCGGCGATTTGATTTCCGGCTTGGCAATGAGTACATGAAGCGGGCGCGACGCCATTCCCGCCACGACCTTCACCGGCACTCCGGTGGCCGCCGCGCGTAATGTCGAACCCCAGGCTAAGAAATAATCGATATCACCGGAGATGAGCGCCTTGACGCCGATGGCCGGCTGCATCTGGACCTTTCTGACATCGAGCCCCTCGTCGCTGAAATAGCCTTTACGCAGGGCGACGACCACGGGGAACTCGAACAGTCCGTGGCTCGGGGTACCCATCATCACCCGCTCCGCCGCCGATACGGAACCCATCGTACTCAGTACAAGGCCGATGGTGACGATACTCCGTGTCGCCCACCGACGGTCTGATCCTTTCTTCCTCATGGCTCGAATCGCCCCACACTATTCGAGGCGCACATTCTTGCTGAATTCATATTGGGTCGAGTAGTTACTCTCAAAAGCCCAGGAGATCCTCGTTCGATCCCAACCTCCGGCGAAACAGCTCTTGAGAAACCCCATCATGAGAGCCCAGGCATCCCGCGCCGCCTCCTTGCGGTAGCGTCCCGGCATGGTGTCGTTCAACCAGCCATGAGGAGCATCGCGATATAAGCGTACGTGATAACTCTTCTTGGCTTTCTCCAAACCGTTGCGGAACCGCATCACGTCCTCCACGGATATGATGTGGTCTGCCTCGCCGAAGACTCCCAGCACCGGGCAAGAAACTTGGGCCATGAGATCCTCCACGGGCGTGGGCCGAAGCTCGTTGGCAAGCCATTCCTTGCCGCCGATGCCGCCGTAGAGAACCACGGTTCCCGCGACATCGTCGCGGTTCGCCGCGAGCAACAGCGGTTGTCGTCCGGTCTGGCATACGCCAATTACGCCGATGCGCGAGCCGTCGATTTGATTCAGTCTTTTCAAATAGTCTACTGCGGCATTCAAATCTTCCATGGCCTCATCGTCCCTGAGATCGACCCTTGTTTTACCCTGCATGAGTGCTTTGCGATCGCCTGTGAAGCGATGAAAAAGATCGGGCGCCAGGCCGACGAATCCCGCCTGTGCCAGCTTGACGGTGAGGTCTTTCGTATGTTGATCGATGCCATAACGTTCGTGGAGAATAATCACCCCCGGCCGTTTACTCTTGGCTTTGGGAAGCGCGCGGACAGCGCTATTACCGCTGCCGTAGCGGACAATTGCAGGGGAAATGCCGGTTGATTTCTTCGCGGCCATGGATACCTCCGAAAAAATTGCCTTAAAAAATAGAATGATTCTCGCCCAAGCGCCGCCAAGCTTATCCCCGCTACCGGAACCGAGTCAAGGCGGCGTCCATTATTTGCTTCCCAGAGGTCGAGTGCCGTATATTGAAGTCTATGAAACTCAAAGACGGCTCATCGATAGTGGCGGATCTGACCACTATCGGGCGTAAATCCGGCCAACCACGGAAGGTCGAACTGCGGTTTATTTACTACCAGGGTAGCTTCTACGCCACCTCAAGCAAAGTGGAAGGCAAACACTGGTGTCAGAACATGATCAAAAACCCCGCAGTCGAGATCAACGTCAAAGGTGAAAGCTTCTCCTGCACCGCCAGGGGGGTCACCGACCATCGGTTGCGGCGCCAAATTCTCGAACTGCGCGATTCGCCTCCGCTCCTTGAGCGCGCCGTGTTCGAAATCAAACCGCGCTAGCGGGCCTTCCGTACCGCATTATCCCCAGCTCAGGACAAAAACACCGCCGACGATAAAACCAGCGGCCAAACCATCCCGTAGCGTCACGACCTCGATACCTTTGAGGGTAAAATGGGCAAGTGCGAAGGTGACAAGCGGGGAGATCCGCCAAATGGGAGAGACCAGTACCGCCGGCGCGTAAAGCAGCGCGTAGAACGTCAAGAGAGAACCGATGCCCTCGGTGATCCCCGAGAGGCTGTAGAGCCCAAGAGCCTTCAACGGCACTGGCTCCCACCGGGGTTTAATATTCAGGAAACGCCCCAACGTGAGCATGAACGCCAAGGCCGTGGTCTGCGTGATTAGCGCGCCGAGTATCGGAAGCTGTGCTTTGTCGACGCCGATTTTTTTGAAGACCGGATTGATGCCAAAGCAGAGCGCCGAGAGAAGCGGATAGAGAAAGTACTGCAAGCGACCGCTGTGATTGGCCGCTGCAATGTTCGCCTGTGTCAGGAGGCCGATCCCCACAACGATCAACAAAACCCCGGCAGCGATCCAAATCGTCAACTCCTCGCCCAAGAATAGCACCGCAAGTATCGTGGTCAGGATAGGGGAGCTGTTCTTTACGGAGGTCGCTTTAGAAGCGCCGACTTTGTCAATACCTTTGTAATAGAAGATCTTGCCGAAACTCGCGCCCACCGCCCCGGCCAGGAAGAAAGACCAAAAGGCCAGGGGCGAAATGTCAAAGCGAAAAAGCTCTCGGCTAAAAGCGGCAAGCAAAAGTAAACAGATTACGGAAACATTTTGCTCGATGAGCGTGGCCGTGCTCACGCTCGTATATTTCATCCCTCGCTTGAGCAACAGCGGTCCGATCCCCCATAGGAGTCCGGCAGAGAGGGCGTAGCCGATGCCGATTTTTAGTTCCGCGGTCACGAATTAAGCTGGACAGCTAATGCAATCGTCTTTTCAAAAGTTTCATGGCGCCGCCGCAAGAGGGTTTAACACGAGGTCAAAGGGAATCATCGGGTCAGGATGCTAATGAATCTGCGAATAGTTAACAGGAAATCATTGGGCAGCGCAATACGCTGTCTACGACGTTGAATTAACTCGCGGGCAGCTGGCGTTTTTATTTTGCAACCCTTTTGCTATTCTGATGTGAGAGATGATCATGTCTTGCCGGTGGTCATTGAGCCTCGCGTTTCTTGCGCTCTCCGCCGCGCCTGTCTTCCCGCAGGCGCCGGCGAAGCTCGCCAGCAACCCCGGTCTTGTTGCACTCGAACTCGGCCATTGGAAACCCGTCCAGAACGGCATCGATTACCGCAAACTAACGCTGGAGCGATCCGAGCCCAAATATCTCATCGATCTGAAAATTTTCCGCTTCGACACGCGTTGGCTTACGCCCCGTCTAGTTATCAGTAGTTATTTCCAGATGTCCGGGGCGACCGTAAAAACCTTGGCCGAGAAGAGCGGCGCCGTCGCCGCCATCAACGCCAATTACTTCGACGAAAAAGGACGCCCCTTGGGTTTTCTCAAAACTACCTCCCGCGAGATTAATCGGACGATTTCCAAGAGCTCGCTCTTCACGGGCGTATTCGGAGTCAAGGAACTCACTGCGTTCATTCAACACCGTGACGCATTCAACGCCGCTCACATAGATGAAGCCCTGCAGGCCGGGCCATTACTCTTAAACCGCGGAACTGCTTTGGAAATTACTCGAGGCCAGGGTCGCTATAGTCGCCGCTCGGTCATCGGCATCGACCGAGAACAACGGCTCATCATCGCCGTCACCGACGGACTTTTTAGTGGTCTAAGTTGGGTAGAGTTACAAGAGCTTTTTGCCGTGCGCCACTGGCGGATTGAAGCTACCGATTTGCTTAACTTGGATGGCGGGGGCTCCGCGCAACTCTACTTAAAAACGGCAAATCTCGAAGAGTACATCGCCGGCACGACCGAGATACCCGTCGCCATCGGCTTTTTTAGGAAGGGACATTAATAGAGGGAGAAAAACGCCACCCGGCTCCACTCCAGAAAGGTGGCAGGCAGGATTCCGAGATAAAGCGTGGCGAAAACGGAGATGACAATCGCGCTGTAGAGATAAGGCGATTGGCGAAAGATCTTGGCTGGAGCTCCGCCTTCGTGCATGTACATCGAGACAATGACGCGGATATAGTAAACGACGGACAGTAAACTGTTGAGTACGCCGATGATGGCCAGATTTAAGTACCCGGCGAAGATCGCAGATCGGAAGACGTAAAACTTGCCGACAAATCCCGCAAGCGGAGGGAATCCGGCTAACGACAGCATAAAAATCGACATGGCCATGCCAAGAAACGGTCTATTAAATCCCAGACCCGCGAAATCACGGTAATCTTCAGGCGCCGCGCCGGCGTCCGCTAAACAGGTCACGACCGCAAAGGCGCCCATAGTCATAAACGCATAGGTCAAAAGATAAAACAGCAGAGGGACCCCGCCCCACTCCTCGCCCGATACGATGGCGATGAGTAGATAACCCGCATGGGCGATGCTCGAATAGGCGAGCATTCGTTTGACGCTGGACTGAGTGATGGCGAGCAGGTTGCCAACCGTCATCGTCGCGATCGCTAGCACCCACAAGGGAAAGGCCCAATCGCTATCCAGCGGTGACAGACTATGCATCAGGATCCGCACCCAAGCCGCGAAAGCAGCGGTTTTCACCGCAACCGACATAAACCCGGTAACGGGAGTCGGCGCCCCTTCATAAACATCCGGCACCCAGAAATGAAACGGCACGGCGCCGACTTTGAAAGCGAAGCCGACCAGTAAAAGCAAGGCTCCCCCGACCAGATAAAGAGGCCATTCGTCCTGCGGATCGATTAAATAAGCCGTGATGTCGTCGAGGTTCGTCGCGCCGGTTGCGCCATAGATCAGCGCGATACCGTAAAGCAGAAATCCGGTAGCGAAAGCGCCAATGAGAAAGTATTTCATCGCCGCCTCGCTGGAGCGGGCGCTGGACCGCCACATGCCAGTGAGCACGTAGACGGCTACCGACATGGTCTCCAGTCCCAGGAAGAACACCATGAGGTCATTGGCCGCCGCCATCAAGATCATGCCCACGGTGGCAAAGAGAATCAACGCGTAGTATTCCCCTTCCGGGATTTTCATTTCTCTAATGTAGTGAATCGACGAAAGGATCGTCAGCGCCGCTGCACCAAGGAAAATTTGCGTAAAAAAAAGCGCGAAGTTGTCCAGCAGCAGCGTCCCGGCAAAGGCGCCTTCCTGGCTCCCCCACAGAAGCACCGTTTCGCCGCCGCCAAGAGCCAACCCGAGCAAGCTGATCCACGCCAACGTCCCTTTCTCGTTTTCTTTGAAAAACAGATCGAGAATCATGACGATGAGCGCCGTCAATAGCACCTGAGCCGCGGGGAGAAGTGGTATGAGATTAATGTCCATCGTTTTATGGAGTTCCCGGGGCATGATCCGCGGCGATGGGAGCGGTTTGAATAGTGGCAAATCGCTTCAAGGTCAAATCCACCGATGGCTTCATACGATCGAGGAACGGCTTGGGATAGACGCCCATGAAAACAATCAGCAGCAGTATCGGCGCCAGAATAACGATCTCCCGCGCATTTAAATCTTGGAGTTTTTCGTTTTCCACATGCCTCACAGGCCCAAAGATCATGCGGCGAAACATCCAAAGCATATAGATGGCGCTGAGAATGACGCCGCTCGCCGCCAAGGCGGTCCAACCCGGCGTCACACGGAAAGCGCCGAGCAATATTAAAAATTCTCCGATGAATCCATTGAGCCCCGGCAAGCCCACCGACGAAAACATGACGATCAGCAACAGGGTCGAAAACAACGGCACCGGCTTCCACAGGCCGCCGAAATTTTCTATCAATCGGGTGTGGCGCCGTTCATAGATCATGCCGACGAGCAGAAACAGGGCGCCGGTGGAGAGACCATGGTTAAGCATTTGGTAGAGGCTGCCTTGGATCCCCTGCATATTGAGCGCGAAGAGTCCCAACATGACAAAGCCGAGGTGGCTCACGGAGGAGTAGGCGACGAGTTTTTTGATATCGTCCTGCATCATGGCCACGACCGCGCCGTAAATGATTCCCATGACCGAAAGCGCGATAAACACCGGCGCAGCCAGGAGCGTGGCATCGGGAAAAAGCGGTATGGCATAACGCAAAAAGCCGTAGGTGCCAAGCTTCAGCAATACACCGGCCAGGATGACGGAGCCTGCCGTGGGTGCCTCCACATGGGCATCGGGCAACCAGGTGTGAAATGGAAAGAGCGGCACCTTGATAGCGAAGGAGAGGGCAAAGGCCAAAAATAGCCATATTTGCTGATCAATGGGCAGGTGCAACTGGTAAATCCGCAACAGATCAAAGGTCAGCACCTCCGTGATCTGGGCGTGGCGCGTGGCCAGATAGATGATCGCCACCAACATCAGGAGGCTCCCCGCCATGGTATAGAGCACGAATTTCAGCGCCGCATAAATTCGCCTCTCTCCTCCCCACACGCCGATGAGAAAATACATCGGCACCAACATGACTTCCCAGAATACGTAGAAAAGAAAAAGGTCCAGTGCAACAAACGCGCCGAGCATGCCGGTCTCCAGGAACAGCATAAAGAAAAGGTACTCTTTGACCCGTTTCTGGATCGACCAGGACGCTAGAATCGCAAGGGGCATGAGCAAGGTCGTAAGCAAGACCAGGAAGAGGCTGATGCCGTCAATGCCCACAATATATTCGATGCCGAAGGCGGGCATCCAAGCTGCCCGCTCGACGAACTGCATGGCCCCTTGGGCGCCGTCGAACAAATAGAATAGCTGGAGCGACCAGAAAAACGTGAGCCCACTGGAAATAAGCGCGACGGAAAAAAGCGCCCGCATCTGATTGCCGGGAACGAGCAATAGAGCCATCGCGCCAAACATCGGGAGTGCCAGGAGTAGACTTAAATTTCCCATTGCGAATCGGACCATCGCTATTGCTGACCGAGATAAAACGCCAGGAGCGCCAGCGTACCGGCGAGAAAACCGACAAGATAGTGCTGCACGTTACCCGTTTGCATGGTGCGCCAGAGAGAACTCAGGGCGCGAGCGCTGTGGGCTACGCCGTTCACCGCGCCGTCAATCACGCGGCGATCAAAAACCTCGGCCAGCCAGCGGGAACAAAGCGTAAAGGGGCGCACCAAAAGAAAATCGTAGAGCTCATCGACATAATATTTGTTTAACAGAACACGGTACGGCGCGCCGCCGGATATGGCGGACAATCGTTCTGGTGTTTTACCGCCGCGGCAATAGGAGACATAAGCGATGCCAATGCCCAAACCCACGATGGCGAGCGTCAACACCATCAAAACAAGTTCATCGACAAGGTGGCCATGGTGCGCGTCATGGGTGCCGCCGAATACGGGTTGAAGCCAGGGTTCCCAGCGACTGCCCCAGAGGTATTCCGGCGCACCCAACCAACCGGTGAATATAGACCCCACAGCCAGCAGAAGCAGCGGCACCGTCATCACCGAGGGTGATTCGTGAAGATGGGCCCGCTGATGCGCATCGCCGCGGCAAGAGCCGTGAAAAACCATGAAGAGCTGGCGAAACATATAAAAAGCAGTCATGCCGGCCGTCAACCACCCCAGTCCCCAAAGCCCGCGCGATCCATGGGCGCTGCTGAAGACCTGCCATAGGATCAAGTCCTTGGAGAAAAAGCCGGCGGTGAACGGCACTCCGCAAATGGCCAAGGTGGCGATCACATAGGTCCAGTAGGTCGTCGGCAAATAGAGCTTGAGCCCGCCCATCTTGCGCATGTCCTGTTCGCCGCCCATAGAATGAATCACGCTGCCGCAACCCAAAAAGAGACAAGCTTTAAAAAAGGCGTGGGTGAATAGATGAAAAATCGCCGCGCTATACGCGCCCACGCCCACCGCGAGAAACATATAACCCAACTGGCTTACGGTGGAGTAGGCCAGGACCCGTTTGATATCGGTTTGCGTCAGCGCCACGGTGGCGGCAAAAAAAGCCGTGGCCGCGCCGATCAACGCGATCAACGACAAGGTGAGCGGCGCCAGTGAAAAAAGAAAATGAAGCCGCGCCGTCATGTAAACTCCGGCAGTCACCATGGTGGCGGCATGGATCAAGGCGCTTACGGGTGTCGGCCCGGCCATGGCGTCAGGCAACCAGACAAAGAGCGGAATCTGGGCTGATTTGCCGCAGGCGCCGATGAAGAGTAGCAGGGTGATCAAAAGGATCTTATCGGGGCTGAGCAGCCCCGCGTGTTTTTGCAACTCGACGAAGTCCAGGGTCCACATCCCTTGCCGGCCAAGCTCGGTCACAAGCAGCAATATCCCCAACACAAAGCCGAAATCCCCAATGCGATTGACGATGAACGCTTTGTTGCCCGCAATCGCATTTTGGTGATCGCGATACCAATAACCGATGAGCAGATAGGAGCATAGCCCCACCCCCTCCCAACCGACGAAAAGCAACAAGAGATTGTCGCCCATGACCAGCACGAGCATGAAAAAGATGAAGAGATTGAGATAAATGAAAAATCGTACCATCCCCTCGTCGTGTCCCATATAGCCAAGGGAGTAGATATGAATGAGAAAGCCGATGCCGGTCACGACGAGGAGCATCACCGCGGTGAGCGCGTCCACCCGGAACGCGACCTTGACCTGGAGAGAACCGGAGTCGATCCAAGTATAGAGCGTGTCGCCAAACGCCCCCGAAGCGGGCAGCAGGGAGAAAACGTAGAGGGAAATGGCAAAGGAGGCCCCGACAGCCGCGCAGGCCAGTAACCCCGCCCCCCTTTTTCCCAAGCGAGCGCCGAGAACAAGGTTAACGAGGCAAGCCAAAAGCGGTAACAGCACGATCCAGCGCAGGACTTCCAGCGTCATTACATTGGCGGTCGTCATTACCATTTGAGCAGCTGCATCTCCTGCGGATCGAGGGACTGGCGATGGCGGAAAACCGCAATGATAATGGCAAGACCTATCACCGCTTCCGCGGCCGCCACTGCCATGACGAAAAAAACCATTACCTGTCCGGCCATCGAATCGAGAGTGTGTGAAAAAGCGATAAAGGTCAGGTTAACGGCATTGAGCATCAATTCAATGGACATCAAATTAACGATGAGGTTACGGCGGATCAGCACGCCGATGACACCAATGGAGAAGACGATGGCGCTGAGAACGAGATAATGATGGAGTGAGATCGCGGCCACTTATCCCTCCCTCTTGGCCAAAACCACGGCGCCGACGATCGCCACCAAGAGCAAAACTGAGGCGATCTCAAAGGGCAGCACAAAATCGGTGAAAAGGCTCTGCGCCAGCATTTCCGGACTGCCGAACGGCTCCCCTGCGATCATGAAATTTTCCAGCGCGTTTCCCGCCGATGTCACCGCAATCAATGCCGCCGCGAGCAGCATCGCCGCCACCGCGCCGCAGCCCCACCAAACAGTGCGGCGCTCCTCCAAAGCCGAGGGATTGAGGAACATGATGACAAAAAGGAACAAAACCATGATGGCGCCGGCATAGACTAAGACCTGCAGCACGCCCACCATGGGAGCGTGGAGCGTAAAGAAAAGAATCGCCGTTAAAAAAAGGGCCGCCACCAGGGCCATGGCGCTATGCACGACATTGCGTTGAAAAACCACCATCAATGCGGCAAGCACCAGTAGTGCCGCCAACAGATAAAATATCAGGGGTGAGAGGCTCATGATCTGCAAGTTGCTCATTGCAGGGCGATTATCACGATCGCCGTCACCATCACATTTAAAAAAGCCAGCGGCAGGAGCATCTTCCAACCCAGCCGCATGACCTGGTCATAGCGAAAGCGCGGCACGCTCCAACGCAGCAAGATTTGCAGCCAACAAAAAAAGAGCACTTTCAAGGTGAATGCGCCGACCTGGAGCAAAGTGACGGCCAGAGGAGCCAGCAGCCATGTTCCGCCCCAAGGAAAATAAAATCCGTCGCGCATTAAATAAGGAATTTGCCAGCCGCCAAAGAAGAGCGTTGTCATGAGAGCGGCCGCCGTCACGATCTCGGCAAACTCGCCGGCAAAAAACATAAGAAACTTTCCGCCGGAGTATTCTACGTGATAGCCGGCAACGAGTTCCGATTCTCCTTCCGGCAGGTCGAACGGCACGCGCTTGGTTTCAGCCACCGCGGCGACGAAAAAAAGCAAAAAAGCCAACGGCTGGAGAAAAACACCCCAAGCGGGCAGCCAGCCCACGAGGGGCTTTAAAAACCATAGGGATTCAGCAAGATGATCGCCAATCAGCGCTCCCTGACCGCGGGCGATTTCCTGCAATTCCAGCGTGCCATAGACCATCAGGATTCCGATAACCGATAGTCCCATGGCGATCTCATAGGAGATCATCTGCGCCGAACCGCGCACGCCGCCGAGCAGGGAGAATTTGTTGTTGGATGCCCAGGCGCCGATGACTATTCCGTAGACCCCCAGCGAGGCCATGGCGAAGATATAAAGAATGCCGATGTTGAGATTGGCAACTTGCAGGTTGACGACGCGGTCCCCCAGGATCAGGACATCGCCAAAGGGAATCACGGCGAAGGTGACCAGCGCGGGAAACAGGGCCATGCAGGGAGCCAGGGTATGAAGAAATCGGTCTCCTTGTGGCGGCACGAAATCTTCTTTGGTCAAAAACTTGATCGGGTCGGCGATCAAAGTATTAACCAATCCCATACCGGCGAAGCCAAAAATGGAGGCTCGGTTGGCACCGATACGATCTTGAATCAAGGCGCTGCCCTTGCGTTCGATCCAGCCGAGCACGCCGGCGAGATTCAAAACCATAAAGAGGACGAGAAAGGCTTTCGCCGCAACAATCGCCAGATCGACCATCATAGGGGCTTGGCCTCACCACCCAGCTCGATCCCTCGTTCACCGATCGCCGCATAGCTGAGCCCTCGATACGCTTCGATCTGTTCGGCAATAACCTGAAAAATGCGCGAAGGGGCAAATGAGATATTGTCTCCCGCCTCTTGCAGCAGCCGCGCAAAGATTTCGCCGTCTTGGAGGGCGCCGGCGGGAGGGATCGTCGCCCCGCTCAACTTCTGAACGCGGCCCTTGCGGTTTGTGTAGGTTCCCTCTTTTTCGCCGAAATGAGTGGCTGGCAAAACTACATGGGCCAGCTGTGCCGTCTCGCTCAAGCGGTAATCCTGCACCACGAGGAAGGACAGTTGCTGAAGCGCTTTGCTAATTTGCTCCTGTTCCCCACTGGATGCCAACAGATCCTCACCCACGACATAAGCGCCGGCGAACTTTCCGGCCAGCAAATTTTCCATTAGGAAAGCAAACCCGCCGCCGGAGCTTACGCCCATATCCCGGGCGCCGCGAAAGTTCGGCGAGCGGTCGGGACTCATGAGAATCTTTTCCACCTCCGTAAGCCCTCGCTCCCGATAGACCATTTCAAGCGCCGCGTTGGGGGCGAATTTTCTCATTAACCGGGCGAATAAATATGATTCTTCGTTGGTGTTTCTTCCCGACAGGATGCCCGCCATCGACGCGCTGGCGCGCAAGCCCGTGAGTACCGCCTCCAATGCCTTCTCCCAGGTTGTCGGCGCGAGCCAGCCTTCCTGACGCACCATGGGAGTCGTCAACCGCTCGCCGGCGGTGAGATCATGGAAACAGTAACGCCCCTCGTCGCAAATCCAGTGGCGATTGACTTCGTCATTGATCCTCGGCTTAAAGCGCTCGATGCGATTTTGATAGGTTTCAACGCTGATGTTGCAGCCGGTGCTGCAGCCGGGGCAAATGGAGGGAGTCTTCTGCAGATACCAAACACGCACTTTGAATCGGAAATCTCGATCCGTTAGCGCTCCCACCGGGCAGATGTCCACCACGTTGGCGGAGAGTGGATTATCGAGCTTGGCTCCGGGAAATAGCGCGATGGTGGAGTGATCGCCGCGCTGAACGACCGATAGCTCATGGGTGTCGGTCACCTCCTGCAAAAACCTTACGCAGCGGGTGCACTTGATGCAGCGCTCGCCATCGAAGACGACGTTGGGTCCGAAGACCTCTCGTTTGCGATCCTGTTCTTTGCGCTCCTCGAACCGGCTCTCCTCCATATTGTGTTTCATGTAGTAGTCTTGAAGCCAACATTCCCCCGCCTGGTCGCAAATCGGGCAATCCAGCGGGTGATTGACGAGCAAAAACTCCATCACCGCTTTGCGCACCGCCAGGACCTTAGGACTTTTGGTTAAAACCCTCATGCCTTCAGCGACCTGTGTATTGCATGCGATTTGCAACTTCGGCATCTTCTCGATTTCCACCAAACACATGCGGCAGTTTCCGGCAATCGAAAGCTTTGGATGATAACAGTAATGCGGAATCGCAATGTCCACCTCCGCGGCGGCCTGGATGACCAATTGCCCCTTGGTCGTCCTGACCTCGCGTCCGTCGATGGTGATCTTAATGGAATCCATAAAACTTCAGCGATCGGCTATCAGTTGGCAGTCCAAACTGAAAACCGGCGACTCGCATCTAATTTGGCACCGTGCATCTTTTTTCCGCGATATGCTGTTCAAACTCATCCCGGTACTTTCGGATAAACGCCGCCGCCGGCATCGCCGCAGCGTCGCCGAAGGGACAGATCGTGTTGCCCATGATGTTAGCGCTGACATTCAGGATCAGATCGAGATCGCCGCTTTCCCCCTGGCCCAACTCGATGCGGTGAAAAATCTTTTCCATCCAATGGCAACCCTCGCGGCAGGGACTGCACTGACCGCAGGATTCATGGGCGTAGAAGCGCGCGATGTTCCACGCCGCCCGCACCATGCAAGTAGTATCGTCCATGACGATAACCCCGCCGGAGCCCAGCAGGCTGCCGGCGGCCTGAACGGACTCGTAGTCGAGATTGACCTTGTCGATCTCGTCGTCGCGCAGCACCGGCATCGAAGCGCCGCCGGGAATCACGCCTTTGAGTTTTCGCCCGTCGGGTACGCCGCCGCAATCTTCTTCCAGGAACTTCCTAAATGGATAACCCATTTCCAGTTCGTAAACCCCCGGGTTGCGAATATGTCCGCTGACGCTAAAAAGCTTGGTGCCCTTGCTCTTCTCGGTCCCCATGGCCGAATAGGCAGCGGCTCCCCGCTCGATGATCCAGGGCAGGGCTGCCAAGGTCTCCACATTGTTCACCACCGTCGGACAGCCGAACAAACCATGGGTCGCAGGAAATGGCGGTTTGACTTTCGGCCAGCCGCGCCCCCCTTCCAGCGACGACAGGAGCGCGGTTTCCTCACCGCATATATAAGCGCCGGCGCCGCGGTGCACGATGAGGTCGAGATCGTAACCTGAAGCGAAAATATTCTTGCCGATATACCCGGCGCGAGTCGCTTCAGCCACGGCATCTTCCAAGAGTTGGGCGCCGAAGGCCAACTCGCCGCGGATATAAATAAACGCCAGATGAGATTGGATGGCGTAGGCTGCAATCAGCGTTCCTTCGATAATGGCATGGGGGTCTTTCTCGATCAGCAACCGGTCTTTAAACGTGCCCGGTTCGCTTTCATCGGCATTGCATACGAGATACTTGGGCTTCGGGTTGTCCTTGGGCACAAAGCCCCACTTCATGCCGGTGGGAAAGCCTGCGCCGCCCCGTCCCCTCAACCCCGAGGTTTTGATCTCCTCGATGAGCCCTTCCGGCTTCATGCTTTGAATGACTTTTGCCAACGCGCTATAACCACCGCGCGATTGATAGACCCCCAGCGTGTGAGAATCGGGAATATCGATATTGCGAAGTAGAACTTTTTCCATTTTAACCGGCGAGAAACGACTGAGGACCGGGGAGCGTCATCGGTCTTCGGTCCTCGGTCGCTACTTTAACTGTTCGAGAATCTCCGCCACCCTTTCTTGTGTCAGATTTTCGAAGTACTCGTCATTGATCTGCATCATCGGCGCGGTGCCGCAGGACGCCAGGCATTCGACCTCCGATAGCGTAAATGTTCCGTCCGGCGTCGTCTGGCCGATTTCGATCCCCAAACTTTTTTTAACGAAGCCCGTGATGGTTGCCGCCCCGCGAAGCGCGCAGGGCAGGGTGCGGCATACCTGAATATGATGCCGCCCGATGGGTTTCATGTTGAGCATGGTGTAAAAGCTCACCACGCCGTAGACTCGCGCCGGCGACTGATCCATGAGCTTCGCCACATAGGCAATCGCCTCGGCATTGAGGCACCCGAATTCTCTCTGAGCGAGATAGAGCACCGGCAACATGGCCGCTTCTTTTTTGGGGTAGCGTGCCACGGTTTCTTCGAACTTTCTGAACGTTTCCGGTGAAAATTCTAAAGCCATAAGCTACGTCTTTTCGCTCGCGCAGTACGTTGTCGCTGTTCGAGTTCGTCGTTTCTAGTTCCCCCTGACTCGAAACCCGAAACTCGCAACCTACCGATCGCATTCCCCGCCAATCATATTGATCATCCCGAAAGTGGGCACGATGTCCGCCACCATATATCCTTTGATCATCTCGTGAAACGCTCCCATGGCGATGAAACATGGGGGGCGCACCCGCACGCGGTAGGGTCTGCCGGAGCCATCACTGACAAGGTAAAAACCCAACTCCCCGTTGCCCCCTTCCACGGCAAAATAAGTCTCGCCCGATGGTACCTGCACCCCCTCCATAATGATCTTGAAATGATGCATCAACCCTTCGATCGAATTATAGACCCTTTCCTTCTCCGGCAAGACGAAGCGGGGATCTTCGATCCACACGGGTCCCACCGGGAGATTTTGCAGGGCCTGCTCGACAATCCTCATGCTTTGTTCGATTTCCTGAATACGACAGACAAAGCGGTCGTAATTGTCGCCTTTGGATCCCAGCGGGATATCAAAGTCGAGCCGATCATAAACCAGGTAAGGAAAACTCTTGCGTACGTCGTAGTTGACCCCGGTGGCGCGCAGGATCGGTCCCGTCAAGCTGTAGCTCAGCGCCATCTCCCTGGATATCAGGCCCACATTGGACATGCGGTCTATAAAAATCCGGTTGCGCGACAATAAGCGATCGCAATCGTCCAGTAGCTTTCGAATAGTCTTGAACGTCCCGGTGACCCGCTCGGCAAAGTCTTGCGCAAGATCATGCTTCACCCCACCAACGCGCACGTAAGTGACCGTTAGTCGAGCGCCGGTCAAGTCCTCGATGATTTGGGTGACCAGCTCCCGCGCCTCGATCATGTAAAAGCCGACGGTGATGGCGCCGAGCTCCGAGGCGGCCATGCCGCAACAGGTCAAATGGTCGAAGACACGCGCCAACTCGCTGATGATGACGCGAATATATTGACACCGGGGCGGCGTCTCGGCGCCGATGAGTTTCTCCACCGCTAGAGCGTAGCCGACATTATTAATCAGTGAGGATGCGTAGTTCAGCCGATCGGTATAGGGAATGACCTGTGTCCAGGTCGCCTGCTCGCAGCTCTTGTCAAAGCCGCGATGAAGAAATCCGACCTCGACATCGCATTGCAGTACTTTCTCGCCCTCCAGTTTAAGGTTGAACTTGATCGTTCCGTGAGTCGCGGGATGGGACGGCCCCATCTGCAACTCCATGGTTTCCCGGGGTAACTCTGCGACGTCGGTGCTCATCTCTTTCTTTGAAATAGCCTGGGGTCAGCTCTTGTTTCCCAGAGTCTGCTTGAGGCGCTGCAGTTTGTTGTGTGAGCGTTCGTCGACGAAGGTGCCTTCCACCTTGCGCTCCGGCACGCGCGGCTGGCAGAGGTTCACTGGATAATCTTTGCGCAGGGGATGACCCTCGAATTCCTCGTAGAGCAATATGCGCCGCAGATCAGGATGGTCAAGGAAGCGGATGCCAAAGAAGTCCCAGACTTCACGCTCAAGAAAATTCGCTCCGCGCCAGAGCGGAGTAAGAGACTCGACAGCCGGTTCGCTCTCCGGCACCGGGACGCGGACGCGAAGCCTTTTTTTCCCTTTCAAGGACAAGAGTTGGTAGACGACCTCGAACCGTGGCTCCTTTTTTTTCCAGTAATCGACGGCGGTGATATCGGAGAGAAATTCATAATCGAGGGCGGGGTCATCCTTGAAAAGCCGAAAGCTCTCTCTCAGCCCTTCCCGCTCCAGTAAAACGATATCATCGCCGCGGGACTGAAGCGTCGCCAAAACCTTCCGATCTAGTTTTTCTCGGATATATTCGAGATGGGGGCTGGTTTCAGACATCGTTAATCAATCCCATTCCAGAGCCCCCTTTTTCCAGACATAAACGTAGCCGATGGCGAGAATGAAAAGAAAAATTCCCATCTGCACCAGGCCCACGAGTCCTAGGGTGCGAAAATAAATGGCCCAGGGATAAAGAAAAACCACTTCGATATCAAAAATCAAAAAAAGCATCGCCACGAGATAAAACCGCACGGAAAAGCGCATGCGAGCGTCGCCACGGGGCGGATTCCCGGACTCGAAGGGCTCTGCTTTGGCGGGATTGAGGCTTTTCGGTCCCACCTTTTCGGCGATCAAAAGCAGCGCAAGAACAACTACCCCCGCCAAAGCAAAAAGTATAAGGAGCGGAATATAAGGGTCGCTCATGAATTAAGGGCTGCTAAATTAATACCACACCGCCTAGCTTGGAGGGATGGTTAAGGCTCCATGAATGTCGTGGGAGTTAAATTTTTGTATTGTAAAATTGAGTGGTTGTCAAGGAAAGGCCGCCGCTGAACGGCTCTTTTTAAAAACCCCGCGAGTCATCGACCTTTAACTCAAAGAGATTTTAGTCGCGGGTTGACGCACGATGAAAATCGGTGATAATCCTCGCCTCAATAGTCATGAGCTCAATGGAATTTGTCAGTTGACGGGTCTTAGAGAATCAGGAGCGAAACATGCCTTACGACGCTGAACGGGGAAACCTCACCTTGGCACTGGCGGGCGATACCATGCTCACGCGCAAGCTCACGCCGTTCAAGGAAACAAAATTTTTGGCGCTTCGCGAAATTCTCCGTGGCGCCGACGCTGTCTTCGCCAACCTCGAAGGTACAGTCCACGACTGGGACGAAGGCACGCCCGGCATAACCCAGGGCACCTTCATGACCACGGATCCGAAGCTCCTCGAGGACCTAAAATGGTTCGGCATCAACCTTGTTTCCTGCGCCAACAATCATGCGTTTGACTACGGCGAAGGAGGCATTCTCGCCAACATGCGGCACCTAGACAACGCTGCTATCGCCCATGCCGGCACGGGAAAAAACTTAGCCGAGGCTAGGGCGCCAGGATACCTCGATACCCCCAACGGCCGTGTCGCGCTGATTGCGGCTACCTCCGCCTTTCGCCCGTGGAACCAGGCGGGGGAACAAAGACCGGACTTGAGAGGAAGGCCCGGCATCAATCCTCTGGGATTTCAAACCACCTATGGCGTCGACGCTGCGGCGTTCGAGCAGCTTCGGCGCATCAGTCGCGGACTCGGTTTCGAAATGGCTAAGGAGAGAAACCGCAAGCACTTCTACAGCGATAAGGAAATCCCCGACGAGAAAGCGGCCGAGATCGTGCTTTTAGGCAATCGTTATGTGCAGGAGAAAAACTTTTCGATTGCAACACAGGCTAATCCGCGCGATCTCGGGGATAACCTGCGATGGATTCGCGAAGCCCGACGCCAGGCAGACTGGGTCGTGGTCAGCGTGCACTGCCACGAATTCGGCGGCGCCGGTTTGCTCAAGGCCACCACCCGGGCAGAACTCGAAGAAATAGCGGACTTCGTCACCGACTTCGCGCACCAAGCCATCGATTCGGGCGCAGACGTTGTCGTTGGTCATGGTTCACACTTCCCCATGGGTATCGAGGTCTATCAAGGCAAAGCCATCTTCTACAGCGTCGGTAATTTCATATTTCAAAATGAGACCGTGGGGTTTTTTCCCGCCGACGCCTACGAACGATTCGATCTGGATTTAAAGGCCACTCCCTCGGATTTTCTCGACGCCCGCACCAGCGGCGGCAAAAAGGGTCATCCAAGCGACCCGGCGTATTGGGAAAACATGTTTGCCCTGTGCCGCTTCGAGGAAAGAAAACTCAAACAGATAAAAATCTTTCCCATCGATCAGGGCTTCGGCCGGCCACGCCCACAGCGCGGCCGGCCCATGCTCGCCGAGGGCGAGATGGCCCATCGCGTCATCGAACGAGTGAGGCGGTTGTCGCAGCGCTACGGGACAATGATCACAAATCGTGACGGGGTAGGCCTCATCGAATTGTAACCCACCCCGGACGAAGGGAAAGGGGGCCGGGAGGCTTCTCCGTAAAGTCTCGCGGTCAAGCAGAAGGACTCCCGACCCCTTCGTTACCCTTACCCTTTGCGCTTCGTTCCTCCGCGCCGGCGCAGCCGTCGAAGGTCTCAAGAGAAAAAAATGTCCCCTTTTGTTCCAAGTGTAAAGACATGATCTGGCCCAGGTTGCGCCTTATGACGCTTCTGAGTCGCAACTTGATTTGTGGGCGCTTGACAGTCCGCGGGGTGCTGTATCATGATCGGCGAAACTTCTCACGGAGGTAAGCCCATGAAAGGTGCATTCAAACATGTCGCGTTGTTTACCCAAGACCCGGACCGTTTGCTCGCTTTCTACCAAAAGCACTTGGGCTTTAGTTTGATCCAACGTTCGAAGTCGGGTTCGCTCTACACCACCGATGGCTGGATCATGTACGCCATGTTGAAAAAGCGCGAACAGTCGGAGGCGCGCTGGATCGGTTATGATCATTTCGGTTTTCACGTCGACGACATGGAAGAAGCAAAGAAGCGGGTCACTCAAGCTCTACCCGATTGCCACTGGGGTCAGCGTCCGCAAGACGGCCGCTATGCCGAGTATCGCTTCCTCGACATGAATGGTCATCCCGTCGACGTGTCCGTCGATGGCTTTCGCACCAAAGACGATCTCACTCCGCCCACCGTACGCCATGTCACCATCGAAGCCAGCGATCCCGCCAAGACCGCGGAGTTCTATCAGAAGGCGTTCGAAATGAAGGAACTGAGCCGAACGGAAAATCACGTCATGCTCTCCGACGACACCGTCAGCGTCGACTTCGTGAAACGCTCGGGCACCGGTTCCTGTCAGCTGCGATTCATCGGCGTGCAGGTCAAGAATCCGGCCGCCGTCGCCGACGCTTTTCCCGACCACAAGTCGCTGGGCAACGGCAAATTCGAGGTCAAAGACATTGACGGCAATACCCTTCAGTTGGCGGAGCAGTGGCCGGTGTAGACCGATTAATCAATGATAAGAATTTGCTTCACGCGGCTGGCCACCGAGCATTCAAAATTACCGCGACGACCCGGTGATTGTCTACGTAATTGCTACGTAATTGGGGTGGAGCCTGAGTCTGTACTTTAAGTACAAAGGACCATTGCGGGAACAGTTAAAACCACCACCATTAAGTTCCTAGGCGGCCCCTAGAGTCCAGGCTCATGCCGTTCGCTCTTTTATCCGCCGCCGATCCTAGTCCCACGCCGACGTCATTGCTATCGTCAAACCTGCAAGGGCTAACGACCACTAGTTGCACTTTTTTGGCGAAAGGAATAGGAGCTAAGCCATCGACTCGAAAGAAGGCGCCTCGCACAGCGGCGGGACATCGCCATTTGCGGCCCTTTGCGGCCAACATTTATAGACCTCGCAAAAATTGGGAGGAAATCTCATGAAATCGGAAAATTATGACGTGATTGTCGTCGGCTTTGGCAATGCGGCTCAGGCGGCCGCAGTGGCCGCCCATGGCGCCGGGGCGAAAGTGCTGGTCCTGGAAAAAGCGCCGGAGAAAAAAAAGGGAGGCAATACATGGTTCAGTCATGGCGCACAGTTTCGTCATGTGCACAACGGCGTTGCCGATGAAAAGCCGCTTCTTCCCCATGTCAGCGAAAGCGAGTGGGCGAAAATCGACTTACCGCCTTACACGAAAGACGATTTTTACGGCGATATCATGCGCGTCACCCGCGGTCGTTCTGTACCGGAATTGGCCGAGTTGCTAGTGAACGAATCCTATCCGACGGTCAAATGGATGCGCGAGATGGGCATCCAGTGGGAAATCCTCTATAGCGCCGCGAAACCCGAAAGTGGGCGCCAGCGCTGGCATCACGGCAGCAGTTTTATCCATGCGAAAGACGGCGGGGGGGGACTCGTAGAAATGTGGCACGGTATCATAAAGGCGAAAAATATCCCGGTCCGTTTCGAAACCGCCGCATCACGGCTCCTCAACGATGACAGCGGCAGGGTTTACGGCCTCGTCGTTCAAACTCCCCAGGGTTTTTCGGAAGTCCACTGCAAGGCCGTGGTATTGGGCGCCGGCGGCTTCTCCGCGAACCCGGCCATGCGCGCCCAGTTTCTCGGCAGCGGTTGGGATCTGGCCAAGGTACGCGGCACAAAATTCAACACAGGCGACGGCATCCAAATGGCCCTCGATATAGGGGCGCAACCCTTCGGGCACTGGAGCGGCGGCCATGCCACACCCATCGACGCCGACGCCGGCGACTATGAGGGCGGATTTCTCGACCCGGCAAACCGCCGCTACCGTACCCACCGCTATGCTTGGCCACTGGGGATCATGGTGAACAGCGAAGGACGCCGGTTCGTGGACGAGGGCGAAGATTTTCATGCTTACACCTACGCCAAAACCGGCGCCGAGATCTTGAAGCAGCCGGGCGGCATCGCCTACCAGATTTACGATGAAAAACTGAAAGAAGCGGTGAATCGCCACCTCTATGACGGCGCCACGCCGGTAGTCGCCAATTCGGTTAAAGAGCTGGCCGAGATGCTCGAGATCAGTCCCGACGCTTTGGCGAGAACCGTGGAAGAGTTCAACAACGCCGTTACGGAAGATCGGCCGTTCAACGAGGTCATCCGGGACGGCAGAGCAACCAGAGGAATCTACCCGCCCAAATCCAATTGGTCACAGAAGCTCGATACTCCTCCTTTTACCGCCTACGCCGCAACCTGCGGGCTGACCTTTACCTACGGCGGGCTAAAGATCAACACCGACTGCCAGGTGCTAAATCGTTCTGATCGGCTTATTCCCGGACTTTACGCCGCCGGAGAATTGACCGCCGGTTTTTTTTACTACAACTACCCGAGCGGTTCGGGACTGCTGCGCGGCGCGGTGACGGGAAAAGTCGCCGGCACCAATGCCGCGCGCCAATAGGAGTATATTGCCAGCCTAAAATAGTGATGCCTGACCGTCGAGGCAGCCGGGGGACGAGTCGTGGGGATCGCGGGCACGGGAACGTGGAGGTGTACATCAGGCCCGAACTGTGGAAGCAAGCTCTATTGGAGCGGACGGGGCGGTGGCTACCGTGGTACCGGCCAGTTGACCGCGACCGCAAGGGCTCGTTTCCCGGCTGCACCGTTAAGGAATTGGCATGAACATCATCGTGTGCTGTAAATCCGTGCCCGGTTTGGTGACCGATCTGAAAGTCGGCGCCAACGGGCAATCGCTCCAATATCAGGGGCAGCTTTTGGCCATCAACGAGTGTGACGAGTATGCTCTCGAAGAGGCGCTGGTGCTGAAGAAAGCTCGCGGGGGTCATGTGACGGCGCTGACCATGGGAAATATTAAGTCCCTTGACGTTCTGTACTACACCCTGGCAAAGGGCGCCGATAAGGCGGTGCGGATAGATGCCGATAGCCACGACCCTCGGGTTGCGAGCACCACTCTGGCAACAGCCTTAAAAAAATTGTCATTCGATCTGGTTCTCACTGGGACTCAGGCGCGCGACACTTTGGGCGGTCAGGTGGGGATCGCCGCCGCAACCCAGTTAGGATTACCATTCGCTTACGCCGTCGTGGCCGTGGATCCGGTGGATAATAAAACGATCAGAGTACGCAAGGAACTCGGCAACGGCCGTTACGCCGAGGTGGAGCTGCAATTACCTGCGCTCCTGTGCGTGCAAACGGGTATCCAGCCACTCACCTTTGTCCCGCCGGCACGGCGCATTCGCGCGCGCCAACAGTCGGTCACTTCCATTTCTTTGGCGGACCTTGGTCTAGAGTCCGGTCAATTGACACCCCAGGGCTACCGCATCGCCGGAGTTCACCCCCCAAAACGGACGCATCAAGTCGAACTCATTCAGGGAAGCCCCCAGGATATCGCTACGGCCTTACTCAACAAGATTCAGGAAAACCGCTAATGACCCAGGACACTGTTGTCTTAGTCGAACACGCCGACGGTAAAATCGATTCCATCACCTTACAACTCTTGGCCGCGGGGCGGAAATTGGCGGCGGCGCTGGGCGGCAAGGTCGCGGCGCTGGCCATCGGGCATCGGTTGGACGGCATCAGCGCCGCGCTTCAGGGCTTTGGCATGGATAAAATCTTTTTGGTGGATGATCCGGCGGTGGCCGCGGCGGCAGGTGAAGCGCAGGCGTGGGTCATCTCCCAAGTGGCGCGGCAGCTGGACCCGCGCATTATCCTCGTGGGCTATAGTCTCATTGGCATGGAATTGACGCCGGCCATCGCGGTCCATTTAGGTATGAATGCGCTGACCAATTGCGTCAATCTCGACATTCGCGACGGCGCGGTGATTGTGACGCGGCCGGTCTTTGACAACACGCAACATACTGAGATTATCGTTGACGCAAACGACGCCGCCGTCATCGCGCTTCAGAAAGGTGCTTTTGCGCCGATCGAGCCGTCATCGCATGTAACGCCAATAGAATCAATTTCCATCGAAGTGGAAAACATCCCCGCACGCAGCAGGCTAATGGCGACCTCCTCTGAGCCCGCCGGAGCCGTGGACATTACCAAAGCGGAAGTTGTCGTTTCCGTCGGCCGCGGTATCGGCTCCGAGGAAAAAATTGCCGTGATCGCCGACTTGGCGGACGCGCTGGGCGGCGTGCTGGCCTGCTCGCGCCCCGTAGTAGATGTGGGATGGCTTCCCCGTGAACGACAGGTGGGCGCCTCGGGAAAGAGCGTGACGCCAAAAGTTTATATCGCCTGCGGCATTTCTGGAGCGATTCAGCATTTGACCGGCATGCGAGAGTCCGGTCGCATCATTGCCATCAACAAAGACCCCAACGCGCCGATATTTCAAGTGGCGCACTTTGGCGTGGTCGGCGATTTATTCGAGATCGTCCCCGCTCTGACCCAAGCGGCGAAAGCGCTCCGGGGTTAGGCAGGCTTCTTTTCACCCAGCGGTTCAGCCACTGAAAAACCATGTTCCGAGATATCGAAGAAATTACCGTCCGGATCCGAACCCCGGGTCTCTGCATAGGGCCGTCCATTGGGCCGAGCTTTCGGCAGTTTATTGGGATTAACCTTTTTCATCCGCTCGACGACCTTCTCGCCGCTCTCCACTTCAAAACCGAAGTGGTAAAGCCCGTTGGGGGCGTTCTGCTCGTGATTGGGAAGAATGGCGAGATTGAAATAACCGTCGGTCAGAAAGATCGCGCCGCCCTCGTCTTTGGCTTTGTGCAATACCTCCATCTCAAAGACGTCCATGTAGAATGACGCGAGTTTCCCGGTATCCTCCGTTCGAATGGCCAGATGTTTCAGTTTAGGCATGATTCCCTCCTTGTTGATATCGTAGGTTCGTGAACGCAACGATCAGGTAGATTTTGATTTTTGCTCTTCCGCTCGCGTGATGCGGATGCCGAAGGGCTCTGAACGATTGCCGAACAGCACCACAGGCTCCGTGCCGGTGTTGGTTAATTGATAGTACTCTTTGGCGGCGAGAAAAACGATTTCGTCCTTCTCGATGATGCGCTCGCCCCCATTATTATCCTTGACCGAGCATTGGCCTTGGATAACCAAAAAAGACTCCGGATTTTGGTGAAAATGCATGGGCGTGCCGTCACCCGGCTCGAAATAGAGAACCCACGAGCGAAAATTCTCCGTCCCGAATAAGTGGGTGTTTCTGATCTTTTGCTTGCCGGCCTCGTCGATCTTTTGGTTTAAGTTAACGAAATCCATCTCGCCTCCTTTTTAATGGGGTTATCGACGCCCGAACCTATCGCGCTGCGGGTCCACTTGTCAATCTGCAGCGAGCTTTGGTGCGTAAAAAGTGAGGACAGAAAAAGCGCAGTAGGCCTGCGCCGAATATAGGGAGACGTCCGAAGCTGACGCTAGTCGGCTGACGTGATACTTCGGGTTAGCTAGTTGTAGGGGCAGAGAAGCAGCGGCCTGTCGGCTCCCAATGAGGCGTAGGCCTGCTGCGCACGGCTGAGGCCCACGCGGTTTTGCAGGGAGGAGACCTGGGAGATCGTGGCTCAACCCTTTATCACCCCCACGGGGCGAAAGCGCGCCACGCGCTTGGAGATCCCCGCGTGATCCATGGTTTCCACGACATCGGCCACATCCTTGTAGGCATGGGGCATTTCCTCGGCCATGGTGCCGCGCCCCTGGTAGCGCGCCACCACTCCGCGCCGGGCCATTTCTTGATCGATATCGATGCCGCGGCTTTGTTTCTTTGACTGGGCGCGACTCATCATTCGCCCAGCCCCATGGCAGGTGCTGCCAAAGGTTTTTTCCATGGCGGTTTGGGTGCCGACTAGGAGATAGGAGTAGCGCCCCATGTCTCCGGGAATTAGAACGGGTTGGCCGATTTCCCGGTAGGCTGCGGGAATTTGCCCGTGCCCCGGAGCAAAGGCACGAGTTGCACCCTTGCGATGGACACAGAGACGGCGCTTCTTGCCCTCGACAACATGTTCTTCAATCTTGGCGATATTATGACAGACGTCGTAAATGAGGGAGAAACCCAATTCCTTAGGGCTGATGTCGAGTGCTTTCATGAAAGCCTTCTCCGCTTGACTCATGACCACCTGCCGATTGGCCCAGGCGTAGTTCGCTGCCGCAGCCATAGAAGCGAGGTAATCTTGTCCTTCGGGCGATTGAATCGGGGTGCAGGCGAGCTGGCGGTCCGGCAGCGAGATACCATACTTGGCCATCGCCTGGTTCATGGCCCTGAGCGAATCCTCACAGGTTTGATAACCAAGGCCGCGCGAACCCGTGTGAATCAAGATGACGATTTGATCGGGAATAAGCCCGACCGTAGCCGCAGCTCGCGGCGTATAGATCTCCTCAACTCTGCCGATCTCCAAAAAATGATTTCCCGACCCCAGCGTGCCGACCTGTTTGAGACCCCGCTCCAACGCCCGCTCGCTGACGAGCTCCGCATCCGCCATCGCCAGCCTCCCGCCTTCTTCCATGTATGAAAGGTCCTCTTGGCGACCGTAGCCCTCGCCGACCGCCCAGCGGGCGCCGTCGCGGAGCAGCCTCTTCTCATCTTGCTTGGCGAGTTTCGGAATCGCTCCCTCGGAGCCGACGCCGGAGGGGATGAGCGAGAAAAGAGTATCGACGACCCGATTGAGCTTGTCTTTGACTTGTTCGAAGACCAAACTGGTCTTCACCAGGCGAACGCCTCAATTTATGTCGTAGCCCACCCCTCCAGGTGAAACAACGCCGTCGTCTACATCCATCGCCGCCACCCCACCGATGGGAAAGCCGTAGCCCCAGTGGATATCAGGCATGGCAAGAGAATAGCCCACGATCCCCGGTAAGTGAGCGACGTTCATGACCTGGCGCAGGCTGTTATCTGTCTTGAGATCAGCGAGGAGTTTCTCGCTGGCGTAGATGCGACCGGGAACCCGCATGCTTCCCTGGCGGGGAATTTCCCAGAGGTATTCTTCGATCCGGTTTAATGTGATATCGGCGGTGGCCATCTTAGTTTCCGTTTCGAGAATCACGTGTCGGGTCCTGAGTTTTATTTTCCGGCAACGCTAGAGCCCAAACTCTAGACTCCAGACAGTTTGGATCCAATCTATACATCAAAAATCACCCTCGCATGCCAGTTCGCATCTGCTTCCCAGACCCTGAAGTCATGGTACGTGACCCCCTTGATCTCGGTGTGAAAGCGGTGGCGCGATAGATCCAGTTTTTCACCGCGGATCGTACCCTTGACCTGCTCTTCGGTAATTTCATGAATCTCGCAGCTCTTGGCGACGAAGCCGTTTACATTGAACTCGGCCAATAGCTCACATAACCAGGCATGGAGGAGTTCTTCTGGTCCGCTTCCGCTCCCCGAAACGGCGAGCGACTCGCGTATCTCGATGGTTTTAGGATCTGCAATCAACGCAAAGAGCGCCTCGCCGGCAACGGCAAAGAGCGTGGCGAGGTCGGGGGCGGTGGCTTCGATGCCGAGATCAGCGGTGTGCTCGATTTCGTGGATCGTGCCCCGATCATGAGTCATTCCCTGCTTGTTCCTCCCGCTCGACGATCAGCGGCACCATTGCATCCCGGATGACCTTGTCGCTCACCTCGCCGAATCTTTCCTTGAAACGCTCTACGGGAATCACAGCCTTCGCCATGGCGCGATGACCACCGGCGCTGCCGATATCGTCGTAAAGCCTTTTCATAATCTCTCCGGCGCTTTTGACGTAGCCGACATTGCGCACTGAAATCACCACCCTGTCTTTGACCAGTCCCGATACCACACCCCAATCCACACCCTCGATCTGGAGACAAAACTCGGCCATTTGCGGGATCACGTCCTCGCGATTGATCTCCCCCATGTGAATCACCGCCACGCCATCATCCATTTGCAAGCGGCTTAGCGCGCGTCCAAGCGCTGCGAGATCCTCGCGCGGCAGCGCCGGTCTTTCGATGCGCGTGATCATCGCCTTGTTGGCAATGGGATAAAGATAAGTAAAAGCGTTGAGATCCGCTCGGATACTGCCCCGCTGCAAAAATAACGTGTCGGTTTTAATTCCATAAAGCAGCGCCGTCGCCAAACGCTGTGACGGCTCCATGTCCACGGCGCGCAGATATTCGGTGAAGATCGTCGAGGTCGCGCCGTAGGGCGTCCGCAGATCGGTAAAGCGGGATTTAAATGCGGCCCTTTTAGGGTGATGATCGACGACGAGATCGATTTTACCGAGGGGTCTGTCAAAATAGGGCGGCTGGACGTCCACCAAAGCCAATCCTGCCCCATCTTTGCGTAGATCCTCATCTGAGATCCGCTCGATTTGAATGTCCAACAACCGGATCATCGCAAGATTTTCCGGTCGCGTGACCTCACCAAAGGTCACGATGGGCGTGGTCGCTCGATTGCGTCCCAAAAGCTCGCGCAGAGCCAGAGCGCTGCCGATGGCGTCCGGATCCGGATCATGTTGCAGTAATATATGAACTTTCTCCTCGCCAAAGAGCGATCTGATCCGTTCTACTTTTTTACGATTCGCGGTATCGAGAAGCTGGGTGGCGCAAAATTCTTCGAAAACATCCTGCACTTGCAAATTACGAAACAGCGGGTCGTCGAGGTTGTCTGACTTAGTTTCGTTGGTCGTCAGCGATACGATACAAAGGTTTTTGTCACGCTCTCGAAGTAACGCGCAGATGCGGCGCTGCACTTGGGAGTCGCGCACGAAGACGATCGCTTGATCGACATGGTGCAGCTTGATTCGATTATAGGTTTCTTCCTTAAGAAAACTCCCCTCGCGCACCTTTCCGCCCTGGCGTTTGATTTTCTTGGCGACGGCCCCATCCTCGACCAGGAAGAGCACGTCGGTCTGCCTGGACGAAGCTTTGCCCATGAAGTGAAACAGCAGATCATCGTCACAAATGGCTAGGTATTGCATAGGTTGCCGCGCGACGGGGAATTGGCGCTACGAGTGACTGAGGGTTAAAGTTGCGGCGGTCATTTGCACGGCAAAGATTCTACCACCGCGGTTTTTCTAATGCCAGACCGGGCGTTGATTCCGCATAGTGATCACAATATAAGATTACGATAAATAAGCGAAAAGCGGAAGGCTTAGCAATGATAAACAGCGGCGAGCGAGGCTATGGGCTGCCCCGGTTCAGCTATCAAGAGCGAGAGCGCCGTTGGCGCCGCGTGCGCGTGGCGATGCGCCGCGAGAAAGTGGACGCGATCGTTGGTTTTCCCAATCAGAGCCATTGGGACCAGTTTCAGGCCGACATTCGTTATCTCACTCATATCGGCGGCCATCAAACGGAAGTTGCGGTGGTCTTCCCCGAAGCGGGCGAAGTCACCGCTTTCGTTCGCGGCGGCAACGAAGCGGAGTGGTGGTCCATCGCACAGGACTGGGTGACCGATATTCGCCCTACCCGTCGCTCCTGGGGCGAACCGATCATCGAACGCCTGAAAGCGCTCAGGCTCGAGGGTGCTCGCATCGGCGTCTCCGGCTTGAGTGGCCTTTTGCGCGCGCCTGAAGGAACCGTGGTGAGCGGAATTTTGCATAAGGTAAAATCCGCCTTTCCTCGGGCCGAATTTACTAATGCCACCGAATTGCTCCAGGATGTCCGCTCAGTTAAAGGCGCGGAAGAGGTGGCCTGGATCGAGCGGGCAGCCGAGATTCTCGACCGGGTGGTCGAAGCCATTTTGCGAAAAGCCAAGCCGGGGGTCATGGAAAACGAAATGGTGGCGACGATCTGGCATACGATCATTGCCAACGGCGGCGACTACCCTTCGATGACCCATTGGGGCGCTGGCGCCGGCGTGCCCTGGGCCTGCCGCATCGCCCCGCACCGTGCGCTTCAAGCCGGCGACATGATCAACACCGAACTGGAGGCGAAATATGGCGGCTACATCGCGCAAACCGTTCAAGCCGCCCGTCTTGGCCACATTGCACCGGAACTCAAGAAGGCCTTCGATGCCAGCGTAGAGGTCTTCAATGAGTTGGTAGGGTTTATGAAGCCCGGCGTCTCTTTTCGTCAGGTCGTCGGCATGTACCGGAAACTCGTCAAGGAATCCGGCCACATCCCCAGGGGCATGTTGCTCCACGGCCGCGGCATCGGTGAAGACAGGCCACAAATCACCGGCGAAGTGGATGGGGAGGTCTACAACACGCCGAGCTATACCATGCACCTTGACTTGCCTTTGACGGAAGGCAACGTATTTGTGCTCAAGCCCGGCGCCATGCCCGCCGACGCCCCCGATTCCATCCGCTGCGGCGATACCGTGGTCATTACCAACGCGGGCGCGCGCCGATTGGGCAAGCGCGAGTTCGTCTTCCCGGAAATCTTATGACCGCCGTGGTATGGCGCGATGGCTTTCTTCAAAGCCGACAGTCCCAAGTCCTTCGTCTTAATGACTGAGGCGCTTGTCCGACATTTTGAAAAGACGCCATAATGAAAAGTCTTCGCTCCCGCATCGATACTGATCACTTTTTTCTCGGCACCGTGTCCCTGATCGTCGTGTATCTTACGGTGATTCCCATCGGCGTCATGATCTGGGGAAGCTTTCAGAGCGGTCTACCGGGCACCTGGACGCCGATCACTTTGGAAAATTATATCCGAGCGTTTTCTCAGCCCTCGCTTTATTCCGCGATCCTTAATGCTGTGATTTACTCCGTCGGAGCGGGGTTGATTTCTTTTGCCTTAGGGACCTACCTGGCGTGGCTTACAGAGCGCACGGACATTCCTTTTAAAGGGTTGATCTATGGATCGGTTCTCGGCGCCATGATGATTCCGGGAGTTCTCTTTACAATTTCGTGGATTCTCTTATTGGCGCCGAAGGCGGGGGTCATCAACGTCGCCCTGATGCAGCTGTTCGGTCTGTCCCAACCGCCGTTCGATCCCTACGGCATGTGGGGCATGATTTTCGTCTCGGGTATCGACGATTTTTATACCCCCTTTCTCTTTATGGCAGCGGCGTTTCGCTCCATGGACCCCTCTCTGGAGGAAGCGTCTGTCGCCTCCGGCGCAGGAAATTTTAGAACTTTCTTCGCCATCACATTCAGATTGATGCTGCCGGCGGCCTTGGCTGTCTCGTTGCTCATATTCATTCGCGGTATTGAAGACTTCGAAGTCCCCGCCCTGCTGGGGATTCCAGCTGGGATTCATGTCTTGTCGACGGAGATTTATCTCACCGTGCGCCGCCCGCCTTCGGATTTTAACCTGGCCGCGACTATTTCCATGCTTTATTTATTGGTCGCTTTAGGCGGACTCTATCTCTACTTTAAGAGCACCCGCATGTCGGAAAAATTTGCGGTGATAACAGGCAAGGGATTCCGACCCAGCATCACCCGTCTCGGGAAATGGCGCACGCCCGCCATCGTCAGCGCCTTCCTGCTCATCGCGCTGACGGTCTACCTTCCCCTGGCGGTACTGGCTTGGACCTCGTTCTTGCCCTGGTACGCCCCGCCGTCGTGGTCGGTGGCCAAGCTTTTGACGTTAAAGAACTATGGCTGGCTGATCAGCGACGATTTAGTTATCTCGGCTTTTTGCAACAACCTGATCGTCGGCCTGTGGGCCGCTTTCTTAGTCACCCTGTTTAGCGCCGTCATCGCCTGGATAGTGATTCGCACCCGCATCCCCGGCCGCCGTTTTCTCGATGGCCTCGCGTTTTCCGCCACGGCCTACCCGAGTATGGTGTTGGGATTGGCCTTGATTTGGTTTTACTTAACCGTCCCTATCCCCATTTACGGCACGCTGTGGATTCTTATCCTCGCCTACATTACCAAGCGGCTTCCCACATCGGTGAGAATCTGCAGCGCCGTATTAATACAAATCCGCAGTGAGCTCGAAGAAGCCTCGGCCATTTGCGGTGCCAGTTTTCTCAAGACCTTCAGGCGCGTTGTCCTGCCCCTGCTCGTTCCCGGTTTATTCGTCAGCTTTGTTTCGGCGCTAACGATTACTTTTAAAGCGCTTTCCCTGCCGGTGCTCTTAGGCCATGCCGGCTCGGAGCTCGTCCCACTGCTGATTTTCGATCTTTTCGAGTCGGGCCGTTACGCCGAAGTGGCGGCCCTGGGGTGCATCACCATCACGGCTGTCACCACGCTGACATTGGCCCTCCGTCGTTTGAGCCGGAGTTTCGGTTTGGACGCCACGGCGCGGTGAGTTGGGGAATCGTGCTCGTGGTTCGTGCTCGAATGCACAAGTGGTAAGAGCACAACTTCGCATTAGGGTTGAGAGCGAAGGGGTAAGCCCCAAGACCGCAGGCGCTCAAGCGTACAGGTTGCGTCAGGCCAGATTCTGGGGAGTAAGCCGCATAGGGGTTGGTGGGGCCGGCCATTGAAGCAGCGGCCTATCGGCGGCGGTCGCAGGGCTTGCCCCTGAGCGAACACTTTTCGACGCGATAACAGCTCATCCTCTAACCCGGGGCATTTGTAACGCGACGCCGCGTTTCGCCAACTCGTTAACGTATAACTCGCGGATTGCCGGGTCTTCGTTCTCGTACTCGATCTGTTCGGCCCCCGCCTCTTCATTGCCGCTCTTGGCGCCGCTCATGCCGATCCGCAATGGATGCTCCGGGCTGCCACCGCGGCGCAGCGCCAGATAACGCGCCGGCTCGGGACCGGTATTGAAGTGCTGGTGATACCACCACTCAGGCGGCGAAAAAAGGCTCCCCGGGCGCCAGTCGACGCGCATCCGTTCTTTGCCCTCTTCCCAAAGGAGCGAATACCCTTCACCGGCCAAAATGACCACATGGGCGCCAGGGCCGTGGCGATGGGCTTTTTTGTAAGTCCCCACCGCAAACTCCGAAAGATGGCAGGCCATAGTGTTATCGGCCATCGAGAGATGAAAACTCTTTGCCCCAGAGCCGCGCCTCACCCAGTCGATGAGCTTAAACTGGCTTACATCGGGAACGAAGTTTGTCCGCCACACTCTCCCGCCAAGATGGCGCCCCGCGTCGCTAAAAAAATCGCTCTGGCCATGAAACCGGTCATCGAAAACATTGGAGTTGTCAAACACAAAACGTTCGTTGTGAAACAGACTCAAGACCAGGGGCGCGTTGGAAACCATGAGCAACCGGAACGGCTTTTCGGAGTCGAGATTTTCGTGGCTGTAGATCGTATTGAGCGGTGGCGATAACAGACTATGGGTGCCCCACTCCACGGCGACCTCGGGACATTCCGGCGCGCTGACCGTGGTCTTGCCGCGCCCGCTGATGCCATAGACCAACGTCTCGAAGACATGTTTAACCGGGTGGGTTCTGCCCCCAGGTGGGATTTCCAGAATTGCCGCCGTCGTGATATGCGGGTCGGCCAGATTGACGAACGCGCCGCGGCAGCCGAAGCGGCGCCAATCGCCCAGCCCCACCTCCAGCAAATTCTCCACATGAAATCGCTTGTGGATGGGAATCCCTTCGCCCTCTTGCCAGAGGTCATAAAAGGCTTTTGGCCGGACAAACTTTTCGGGGGGCTTTTCAGGAGTTGACATGGTTCCCTCAACAACGGATCGTCACGAGACTAGTCAAGATCCAACGCAAAGCGAATAGCTTCGTCGATGCTGCGGATTTTTTCGCTCGAAAGCACCGTGATTCGTTGCGTGATAAGCGACTTGGGTACGGTGGTGATGTCATCTAAGTTAGCAACGCAACGCATTGGCATTCCGTCGCTGCGATCCAGCAAAACCTCTACTGCAATCCTCCGTATGGTACGGGTTATGGGCGCAAGGGTAACAGCCGCCCGTACTCGATAGGCAGTATCCCGGCTCAAGAGCACCGCTGGCCGTCTCCCCGCTGGAGGCGGCATTTGAACCCACCACACTTCCCCACGCTTCACTGGCTACCACCTTTCCTTCCGCAGCCGTTGGGAAAGCACTTTGACCGAAGTCTTAGACCATTTGGAATCTTCCGGAATCTGGCGGTATCCCTCCTCGTACAAGCGATCCAGCTTTTTAGCTTCGAAACTCTTCAAGCGCTGCTTACATGCCTCGCGAATAAACGCGGCGCGGCTTTCAGCGACAATACCGGCGGTCGCGTCGATCCGTTCCAGAAGCTCGGCTTCCATCGGCACCTGAATAATCTTTTTTGCCTTGCTCTTTACCATAATGAATACCACAATTTATTGTGTAATAACTACCATATGCCCCCGGCTGAACTCAAATCCTCGTTCCTCGAGCCTCCTTGGCCTAACATGCCTAAGAAGAATGAAACAAGTCCAAATACAATCAAGAAAAGGACATCGCTAGCGCCGGTACGACGCAAAAGCTGTCCTGCGCCGTTGCCTCGCGAGTGCGCAAAGTCAAGCAATGATTCCAGAAAGAACTCGTGTTATTGCAAGAGGGAAAGGAGTTTGCATCTCCGGGTTGACGCAGCAAGCTTTTTTTATATAGGTTTACATAGATTGCTTTGAGCCAGGGGAGGGCGTGCTCATGAGTGCAGCGCTAAAAACCGGAATTCTTAATGTTGATCACATCGCCATACCTGTGCGGGATTTGGATCTCAATCAAGATTTTTACTTGAACACTCTCGGGCTCAAATTCAAAACCACCCGGCGCAATCCCGACGGCAGCCCGCGCCAAACCTATGTGCTGGCCGGGGAGAATATCATCGGCCTGCACCTTCCGGGGATCACCGCCGGCGCTTCTTCCAGCACCGGGCCGCGTATCGGCGTCAATGTCTCGCCAGAGCACTTTGCCCAGGCACAGCAAGCATTAAGCGCCAGGGCCTACGCCTTTTCCGGACCCGTGGAGCACGCCCCGGAAATGTCTTTTGAGCGTTCGATTTTTTTCGACGACCCAGACGGCAACCACCTCGAGCTTTGCATCCGGCGCGATTTTCCCCCCAAACCATGCATCAGTCACACGCTGTTCGAAACCCGCGACATGAAAATTGCAATCGCCTTCTACATGGCGGCCCTTGGCGCCGGCGGGTCCATCGTATGCGGCGGTGAGACTTTCATCCCGGCAAAGAACGGCCAAATGGTCGGTCTGGTGGAAGTCAAAGAGCTTTCGGAGCGCAGCAAAAAGCATGGCCGCGGCTGTCACATGGCGATGGATGTTACCCAAGAGGACTTCGATGTCATGTTGTCATTGATCGAACAGTACGGCGGGAAAAACCAGGGAGACAATCGAGCCGATGACGGCCTCAGACCCGAGGGCGAGCGGAGCGTTTATTTTTTCGATCCGGATAATAACCGCCTGCAAATCACCGCCCATGCCCCCAATCGTCCCGAAGAGCTCATGTCCGATGAGGAAAAGTGGCGCCGTATCATCGATAGCCGCCGTCAACAAGGACGGGGGTTGAGCCGCTGGGAATCCGGCGGCAAAAAGTTCCTGTGAAACGAGGGGGAATCATGCTTATTTTAGCGATGACGCTATCTTTGCTGCTGCTGCCTTCGCTTAGTTGGGGCAACATGGAGCAGTTCTTAGCCGATTTGAACAAGTTATCGGCCTCCGAGCGGCAAAAACGGCTCGTTGAAGGGGCAAAAAAAGAAGGCGAGGTGATGCTCTATAGCTCATCGGGATTGGAAGAAGTACGGGCTTTAACCAAACTCTTCATGAAAAAGTATCCCTTTGTCCAAGCGCGCTTCATGAGAAAAGGGGGTAGCCAGCTTTACCAAGTCGCGCTCCTCGAGTTCAACGGTCAAAAGCACATCGTCGATGTCTACTGGGCCGGCATATCCACCCTGGGCCCCATCGTCAAAGAACAAAAACAGATGCTGGCCCGTTATCAATCGCCGCAGCGGGCGATGATCCCGGCAGAATACCAGGACAAAGAGGGCTTTTGGACCGCCACTCGCGTTTCCGTGGCGATATTTGCTTACCAATCCAAGTCGGTACCTCAAGCCAGGGTGCCCAAAGTTTTTGCCGATCTGCTGGATCCGTATTGGAAAGGAAAACTCGCGGTGGATACCAATCCGGGCCGTTTTATCTCCTTGCTGGTAGAGCGCATGGGGTGGCAGAAAGCCGAGAGCTACTTAATGAGTTTGGCGCAGCAGGATCTCAAACTGCATCGCGGCCGCTCGGCCCGCGTGCAACTGATCCTGGCCGGCGAGGTCCTCGGCAGCCTCGACATCAACGCCGACAATATCGTCGAGATGCAAATGCAGGGCGCGCCTTTGGAATACGCCATTATGGATCCGACTCTTCTGTCTATGACATCGCTGGCGATGCCGGCCAAAACCCCCCATCCGCACGCGGCAACGCTTTTCTACGATCTCATTCTGTCCAAAGACGGGCAGCAGGAGCTAGCCAAAGAGAAAAACGTTCCGGTGCGCGAAGACGTGGAACTGCTGGCAAAGGATCTTGGCCGAAGAATGAAAGAAGCCCGCGCGCAAAAGAAGTTCATGGCTGACTCGCCGGGAAACTATGACCCAGCGATGGAGGAGAAATACGACCGGCTCTACCTCGACACTCTGGTCAAGAAAAAATAAATGAGCTCCTTAGTATGATAAAAACCGACGTTGCACCCAGAAGTCCAGCGACTTCGGCGCTCGCTGAACCCAACGTAACCGGTGATCAGAGCCAATCCGGAGCGGAAACCGTGAGCGGGTCGCGCCGCAATTTAGTTCTCGGCGTTGTCAACATTTCTCATGTCTTTAATCACATGCAGTCGGGCATGGTGTCCGTCCTGTACCCGGTGATGATGGGCGAGCTGGGGTTCGGCTACTTTCAAATCGGCGTTCTGCAAACCATCTACCAGCTTTCGGCCATGGGGTTTCAGGTGATCTATGGAGTGCTCGCGCGCTTTTTTCCGAGGGCCATTCTGCTCGGCATCGGCAACATGATTTGCGGCACGTTCTACATGGCCACAGGCCTGAGCCAAAACTTCGTTCAGGTCGGCGCCATGCGCGGACTGTCCGGCCTGGGCTCCAGCGTGCAACACCCAGTGGGTTCAGCCGTTCTGGTTTCATACTTCGAAAAATCCCGCGGCCGTGTCTTGACCTTGCATCATTCGGCGGGAAATCTCGGCGCTTTCCTGGCGCCGGCCATTGCCGGAACGCTGCTGCTTTGGACAGATTGGCGAACAGTTTTCTACATCGTCGGGGTCCCCGGCGTCATTATGGGCATCTGTTATTTTTTTCTGCGCGACACCGTGGTCGCGGCAGGGGAAGCAAAGTCGAAGAAATCTCGCATCAAAGGCAGCTTTCAAGACTACCTGCAATGCCTCAAGAACCGCAATGTCGTCATGATTTCGCTGATCCAGATGGTCGGGGCCGCCGGTCGCGGCACCGGCGTGAACGTCGCGTTTTTAACGGCATTCTTCATCGCCCACCTGCATGTCTCCATAACCACCGCCGCCGCTTTACTGATGGTTTATCAACTAAGCGGTCTTCTCGGACCGCTGGCCATCGGCTGGCTCTCGGACCGTTTCAACCGCAAGGGTATTTTGCAACTGACTTTGCTCGGCTCGACGTTAACCACTCTATGGCTTTTGGTGCACGAGACCGTGGGCCCCATGCTGCTGGTTAATTTAGTTTGCTACGGCGCGTTTATTCAATCACGCGGTACGCTGACTCAAAGCGTCGTCAGCGAAGCCGTGCCGACGAACATGCTGGACGCGGCATTTAGCATTTACTTCTTTATCGGATTTATCTCGGGGCCGGCGTGGACGTTTCTCGTGGGCTGGCTGATCGACGCATCAAGCTTCACGCTCGCCTTTCAGATCGTCAGCGTGAGTTACCTGGCGGGCATGCTGCTGGTCTTCCTGGCCACCATGCGCGGCGCCAGTCCGTTTCAAAAGGCTCATTAATAGGGTTCGCGCTCCATGTCGATAAGCGGCGGGAAGCGAATACGTCGTGAGTTCCCGCCAAACTTTTGGTCCCTAGGCCGTCCGGCCAGCTGTGGGAGTTAGATGGAGGTTGACTCCACCTCCTCAACCGAAGCATATCAATCACGTGGCTGGACGGCGAAGGGCAACAAAAACTTATTTCAGAGTCTTACTTCAGTCAATCGCGACCAGAGTCTTAGGACGGAAGTCACAAACCCGCGGCGCCTATCTTCTGCATGGCGCCAACATCATCCCTATCATTCCACGTTGGTTATTTCGTTGCGATGATCAGCGTCGTCCCCGGCAAGGTTTTGGCAATGTCGCCGTGAGTTTCAATCGAAGTGAAGCCGGCGGCCTTCAGCCACTCGGAATACTGCGACAGCGTCCAGCACTCGCCTTCCGGGGTGTGAGTCAAAGTGTAAACGGAAAATCGCAGCACAAAAGTGGGCTCCGTCCGTTCTTCATTGGGGAGAAAGTCGTTGACAACAAACCGCCCGCCGGGCTTCAGCGCCGCGTAGGCCTTGGCGAAAAGCGCTCGATTTCCCTTGGGCGACTCGAAACGGCAAAAATTGCTGGCAAGCGCCAAATCATAATGGTTTTTTTCCAAGCTGGCCGTGTGATGTTCGCCGTCCATGAAACGGATCTTTCCAGCCAAACCACGCTCATGGTTTAGCTTCTTCGCCACCGCATTAACATTGGGCCAGTCCAACTGAGTCACCTCCGCCGTCGCATCGCGAGAGAGAATCGTCATGCCGAAAATACTGGAGCCCCCGGCGATGTCGAGGACTCTAATTCCCCTATGCTCCACCCCGATCCTGAGAATGTCGCAAAGCGCCTTGGCCGCGGGCTCGGCGATGACGATGATACCGAGTACCAGTTTCTCCCAGACCTGCAGTTCGGCTTCCGTGTCCAGTCGGCTGAGGGGCTTGCCGGTTTTCAGCGATTCTTTGAGATGGGCCATGCCGTCCCACAGCGCCAGGGCCACATGGCGAAAGTCGCCCGCGTAGGAAGCTTTCCCCCGCACCAGAAACGTCGCGGTGATCGGCGTGAGGTAATAAGCGCCGTCCCGCTTTGCGACCAACGCCAAAGCCAGGAGGCTGTCGAGCACGATCCGCGTTGCCCGCGGATCGGTGCCTGCTTGGCGCGCCACATCGGCGGCGCTGTGAAAACCTTGGTCGATGATCGAAAAGAAATCATATTCGATGGCCGCGTCAAGGATCTGGCTGTTGGCGAAATCTCCCAGCAGCCGCATTAGCGGGCGGGGAGAAAGCTCTTGCTTTACAACTTCTGTTAGCCTAGCCATGGTTAAGCCGCGTACAGCCCTTCCTTCTTGACAAACTGATAAACCCCTTCAAAGAACCAGGCAAAATACGCCGTGCCCATGCGCAGGCAATACTCCAGATTGAAGCCCGGGCGGGTATCGGCCCGCCCCTCTTCGAGCATCTTTTTCAGCACCATCCAGTCGAGGTCGGCGTGGGCCATGACTCCGTCATGTTCTTCCAGGTCAGCTTTGGCGTGCACCCGAAAATAGACTATTTTTTCCTCGGGAAGCTTATAGTTCTTGCGCAGCGCGCCGCCGAAAAATCTCGCCCAGTGTCCCACCGCTTCCTCGACGCAGAAAGACGCCCACCACTCCACCATTGTTCCTTCATAAAGCACGCCGCGGTAATATTCCAAAAAGGCGCGGCACTCCGCCAGCATTTCGTATTCGATCATCTCATCGTTGGTGAGCCCGAAATTTCTTCCCTGTTCGAGCACGATCTGTATATGGCCTGGGGGTTTGGGTTGCATCATCTCATCTGAAACATGGGCGGCGAAATGCTTCTGCAGCTCCGGATGGCGCTTAAAAAATGGCAAGTGGCGTTGATAAGCGACGCCATGAAAGTTGTTGATCTCGGCGACAAAGCCATACCAATTCTGCCAAAAGACTTTAATCGCCTCCATCGGCAAGGTTCCCTTGCCCATATCCGTGTGAAAACGGCCTTGGAGCAGCCAGCGATCGGCGATTTCCATGAGATACTTCTTCAAGTCCGCTACAACCGCATCAGCCTCCTCGGGCGAAAGCTTCCTGCCTGAAAAATCCTGTCTTCCTAATCCTGCCATAAAACTCTCCTTGTTGATCTACGCAAACTTGCCGCGCGCCGATAATGTTCTCTTGAACTTCGAACCTTGAACGTTGATCGAATTTAATAGAGCGCACCCGGGTTCAATATATTGTTCGGGTCCACCAGCTGTTTGATCTCCTTTACCAGGTCATACAGATTGGTCAGCCTGTGGTAGGGCAGGGGCCCTTTGGTGCCGAGAGTGGGAGCGGTCCAAACGACTCCCCGCTGATTGCTGAACTCGGCCACCTTTCCCATCCACTTTCTCAGTTTGCCCACGTCCGCCTCGTCATAGGGATTATAAAAAACAAAGTATTCTTCTTTGATGGCGAGATCGCGCGTCACATAGCTGTCATGTTGCGGCGAGTGATCAGCGTCCCAAAGTCCGCACTCCCGTTTGGCCGCTTCATCGAGATCGTACATTTCTTTGAGAAAGGTCAATGGATACATTTTCGAGGTTACGGCAAACATACCGCTGTGGCGCACCACCACACCGCACCAACCGTCCGGTCCCATGATGTGATAGTCGGGCCAGCCGTGCAGTCCATGTTGTTGCGCTTTGGCCCCCATCGATTTCTCAGCGATCTCCGGCACGTCTGCGCCTCCCGCTTCATGGTAAATCCGTCTCATCCGCTTTTCCTTGAAGGCGAGTTCTTCTTCGTCGCGCGCCATGAGCACGGTTTTCAAGAAAAACCACGCGTCCGGCGGGATCTTCTGCTTGTCGTAGAGCCCCTCTTCCATGGGCCAGTGATACTGCCAACGATCCGTAAAATGGATATCGTAAACGACTTCACCCTTGACGAGCTTGATGAGCGATTCCTGGACGCGGTCCAGTTGCTCACGGCGAAAGGTATAACAGTAATCATGGAGCCAATCCCGCCGCCCCTCAATGGCCCGCAAACAAACTTTGCTGATGATCCCCATAGAGCCGGCGGCCAAAGTGAACAGGCCCAGCAGGTCCGGAAGATGAATCCACTTTTGAAACGGACCGAAAGTGGTTCCCTGGTTTGCCAATGCTCCCAGCCGGACGGTTTCTCCGTTAGCCAGGATGACCTCCAAGCCGAGCACCATATCGGCGATCCAACCGTAACGCGTCATACCGTACCCGATGCCGCCTTTATTGATCATAGCGCCAATCACGACGGCCGGACCGTATGTGCCGAAATTAGGGAGCATGAGCCCATGCTGCCTCAGGGCGTGATGGATCGCATAGACGCTGGCTCCGCCCTCCGCGATCACATATTGCAGCTCAGGGTTGACTTCGATGATCTTGTCCATGCCCAACATATCCAACAACACGCCGCCCTTCAGCGGCGAGCTGATGCCCATGCCGACGCCCCCCTTGGCGACGATGGGAATTCCATACTCGTTGGCAAACCTCAGAATGTTCGCTACGGAGTGATCGCCTTTGGCATCGGATTCGACGCGCACAATGACGTCGGGGAACGCCTGGTACGCCCCATAGGCAAGGGTGTGCTGGTAGTTGATCTTGTCGATGGGGTTCGTCGAAACGAAGCGCGCCCCGACAATCTCTTTCAGTTTCGCGACGATTTCATCGAGGGTGAGCATGCAAAGCCTTCAGCGTTCAGTTAGCAGCCATCCGCTTCGGACAAAATTCCCCCACTGAGAGCTCACCGCTGATCGCTCGTTCTTTTGTTAGAGCTGCAAATGGCTTCCGCCCGTGATCAGAATATGGCTGCCGGTCAGCATGGCGGATTCTTCGCCGGCCAGGAACGCGATGGCGCCGGCCACATCCTCCGGATAGAGATGCTTTTTCAGCGGTCGCGTTTCTCGTACCCGTTCTCTAAAGGCTTCCGGCATGATCATCGAAGCATCGGTCAGGGTGAAGGCGGGGGTGACCACGTTGACGTTGATCCCCAGCGGCCCCAACTCGATGGCCATGGTATTGGCCATGGATTCCAGCGCAGACTTGGCGGCCGCGTAGGCTCCCATGCGCGGCAGCGGTTGTTGCGCCAAGCGGGTGCTGACGACGATAATTTTCCCGGACTTCTTCTCGGTCATCCCTGGCAAACAGGCTTGCACACAAATATGGAACGCCGAAAGTTCGTGCTCCATCGCTTGGCTTAGCTTTTCCCAGGACAGCTCATGCAGCGCACCGACTTGGAACGGGAAATAGGCATTATTCACCAGCACGTCAACGGCGGAAAATTTCTCCCGCGCCGCGGCCACCATCGCCGCCACTTGATCTTTCTGTTTAACATCAGCCTGAAATAACATGGCGTGCCCGCCGCCGTTTTCAATGGCCTGGAGAACCTCCGTGGCGGATTCTTTGTTCTGGTAATAATTGACGACGACTGCGGCACCGGCTTCGCCTAGTCGCTTGGCCGCCGCTGCGCCAATGCCCCGGCTCGCACCGGTGACGAGAACGACTTTTCCCTGGAGCGACCGCGCTCTTGCTTGCTCCGCCATTGCCTTTACGCCTGCCGTTAGATGGCAACGGCGTCTTCTGCCGCGCCCTTCTCGTATTTTGCCGCGTTTTGTTTGAAGGAGAGGAACTTCATCTTGACATAAGGCGAGCTATAGCCGTTGAGAATGCGATCGACTCTCCCCGGCTTGCTGAAAAAAGACTGAAACGCCCAGCCCGTCAGTTCGCCCAGTTGGTGCCGCGTGAGATGTTTAGTCGGCATCACGCAATGCTCGAGATCGTAAAGACTCAGATTGTTGACTTCTATGATGTTATCCTTTACCGCCTTTTTATAGATGGGCGAACCGGGGATCGGATTGAGCACCTGGATCATAACAATATCCGGATCGATCTCATCAACGGCTTTAGCCCGTTGTCGAATCGTTGCCTCGTCGTCGTCCCAAAAGCCGTTCAGGTAGGTGGCGATGGTCGAGATGTCATGTTGCCTGAGAAACCGGATCAGCTCCTTTAACTCTTTGACGCCCACCTTCATGGGACCCTTGCGCGCCTCGGCGATTTCTTCGTCCGTGCCGCCATCGATGCCGACCAATACTTGATAGAGACCCACCTTGCGCAGCCGCGGCACGAGATCGGCGTCGCGAATCAAGTTTTGTGCGCGGCTGAGACAAAACCAGCTCATGTCCAGCTTTTTCTTTTCAAGTTCTTCCACGAGATCGACCATCTTCTGGCGATCGGAGTTGAAGTCATCATCCATGAAGGTCAGCGCTTTGACGCCGTATTTCTTGTTGAGCAGCTCCATTTCTTCGGCGACTCTCCTGCCGCCGCGGGTGCGGTGGGAAGTGAAGTCGCGGGGATTTCTCGGATCCACCAACCACCACTCGTAACAAAAATGACAGGCGCCTTCACAACCCCGCGATGTCACCGATTCGTTGTAGTTCGGGATGACCGAATACCCGTAGTAACGATCCATAGGAAATAGATCGTAAGCCGGTAGCGGCAGTTCATCAAGGTTTTGTATCAGCGCTCTCTGCGGAGTGAGGACAATCTCTTCGCCGGCGCGAAACGTCAGTCCTTTGATGTCGCCAAACTTTGGGGCAGGCCGTTTGAGTTCTTCTAAAAGCTCCCACAGGGCATGTTCGTTGTCGCCGAAGACCCCCACCAGGGCAAAGTCAAGCTGAGGATTTTCTTTCATGATCTGTTGGGGTATGGCCGTGTACATGAGCCCCCCCGCCACGGTGACGGTGTCTGGAAGCGCCGTTTTAATCAGTTTCATCGCTGCGTGGAAGCGATTCAACTGAGCCGCCCCGCCGGCGGCCGGAATCATGCTGCCAAAAAAGACCACATGGGGCTGCCGGCGCCTCACTTCATCCATCATTTGATCATCGTTTAACCCCAGGGCCCGACAATCGAGAACCTCGACATCGGCGCTCTTTTTCTGGCGGATAAAAGCTGCGAGTTGGGAGTGTAAAGAGTTGACCGCCAGGTGCCGGTCCCCCCATGGAGCCCAGTTCCCCATCGGGGGAGTGATGAATAGGAGGTTCATATTTTTTTCTCCTGATCCGGAGACTCTGTCGCAATCTCGTAGCCTGTCGGGTTTTCATCCCCAGGGTAGACGCGGGCGATAAAATTTCTCGCCGCATCGGAAATGACAGGGGAGGTCAAATAAAAGACCACTCCATATCTCCAACAAGGTCTCCCGGTGGTAATTGTTACAATGTAAAATATTTAATGGTTAAAGGATTGTCAAGGTGAGAAGCGGCAAATTAGATATTGCCATCGCACCGCAATCAGGCCAGGGTAAAATTTGCCAACCATCGGCTACTTGCCGTGAATGTTAGTTTACAAACTTAGTATGATCCGGCGCGAAAATATGATCCCGTAAAGAGCCTTATATTATCTATTGACACGGTCAGGGCCGTTTGCTACACCTGCGCGAGGCTGTTACAGTGGTGCATTCTTTTAGAGGAGGGCAACCCAATGGCTGACCAAGTGGCTCAGGAAGAAGTATTATTAGACGTAAGAGTTGCCGAAGCGTCCGTAGCGTATAAGTTTTATCTCAATCAGGAAAAGAAAATCCTCGGCACCACGTCGGTTGTCATCTTCCTGATCGCATGGGAGCTGGTCGGTAACACACTGCAGCTCATCAACCCTATGTTCATGAGCGCTCCTTCCCTAGTCTTCAAAGCGGCTGTGCAGCTGTTTGGCTCCGGCGAGATCTGGAATGATCTGCGAGTGAGCGGCATCGAGTTTGGCTGGGGTTATTTTCTTTCGGTGGTCGTCGGCGTCCCCTTTGGCATCGCCTGCGGTTGGTATAAGAAAATGGCGTATATTTTCGATCCCTTCATCAACGCCATGAACGCCACACCTCGCGTCGCTTTGCTGCCCCTTGTCATTATCTGGCTGGGCATCGGTATTCTGTCTAAAGTCGGCATCATCTTTTTGGGTGCTGTGTTTCCAATCTTGATTAATGCGCGGGATGGCGTTAAGACGACCCCCTATAATCTCTTGACCGCCGCCAAGAGCTTTGGCGCAACGGAGTGGCAGGTCTTCAGAAGCGTAGTGCTGCCTTCGACTCTACCCTTCATTATTACGGGGCTCCGGCTCGGGGTCGGCCGGGCGCTGATCGGCGTGATGGTTGGAGAGCTTTATGCAGCCACGGCGGGCATCGGATTCATGATCACGGTCGCCGGCGCCACTTTCCAGACCGATAAAGTTTTCGTCGGCGTGCTTGTCTTCGCGATCACCGGTATGGTTTCCATGGAAATCCTGACAAAGCTGGAAAACCGATTTGATAAGTGGCGGCCAAAAGTCGGTGCCGCCGGCTAACGAGTGTTAGCGATTTTTTTCACAACGCTATGAGAGGTGGTTCTCAGCGAAATTTGGGGCCACCTCTTTTCTTGCCTATTTCAACAATTTGATCCGCCGGCCTTCCGAGTCACCTAGCCTGGAATTTTTACCGGATCGGAATACCGCAGGGCTGCCGATTTGGACTGTAACCAGAATATGAGGGCGCTTTGATGAGACGTTTTAGCAGCATAATTTTACTTGGTGTCTTTCTCTTTATCGTATCCTTACGCCAAATCATTACTCTCTACACCGACTGGTTATGGTTTCACGAATTGAACTACCAACAGGTTTTCACGGGGAGTCTATTTTACAAATTTACTCTCGGGGTTTTGGGTGGCGGGCTTTTCTTCGTTGTCGTTTATATCAGTGTCTTTATCGCTGCTAAGTCCGCGCGGGGCGTTAGCTTTTTGGATCAAGAAAGCGTCATCGAACTGCCCAGCCCGGATTTGATCGACCCCATCCTCAGGCGCGCGCTTCTGCCCGCCGCGCTGTTATTAGGTCTGTTTACGGCGCCGCAGGCGGGCAGTAATTGGGAAATATTTCTGCTCTATTGGAATGCGGGCTCCTTTAATCTCCCCGACCCGCTGTTCGGTTTCGATCTTAGTTTTTTCATGTTTCAGTTGCCGGTATATTGGGCGGTTTATTACTGGTTAATGGCGATTCTGGGACTCACTCTGGTGGCGACAGCCGTCGTTTTCCTGCTCTACCGGGGTATCCAGTATAGTCCGAACGGCCTGTTTTTGTCCGAGCGCGCCCGAACCCATGTCTTAAGCCTCGTTGCCTTGCTGCTGGTCGTTAAAGCCGCCGGCTATATTTTAGAATCGTTTGATCTGGTTTACTCGCGTCAAGGGGCCGCCTTTGGTGCTAGCTATACCGACATCTATGCCAATCTACCGGCTCTTCGCGTTCTCACCTTCGTCGCCCTGGCGGCCGCCGGCTTGTGCATCGCGCAAATTTTCCGCCCTGGATATACCTTGCTCATCGCCGGCGGCGGCGCTTTATTGGCGGTCCATTTCATCGGCCTTAACCTCTACCCAGCCTTCATCCAGCGGTTTCGCGTCGTACCCAACGAGGTGGAAGCCGAAAAAGAGTATATTACTCGCAATATTCGGTTTACCCGGCTGGCCTATGGCTTGGATAAGGTGGAAAGCAAGGACTTTCCCGCCGAAGAAAATCTCACCGCCGCCGATCTAAAGCGCAACGACGCCACCATCAAGAACATCCGTCTCTGGGAACACAAACCCTTGTTGGCCACTTACGCTCAACTCCAGGAGATTCGAACCTATTATAAGTTTGTCGATGTCGATAACGACCGCTACCAAATCGACGGGACTTACCGCCAAGTGATGCTTTCGGCGCGCGAACTATCCCATCAGCACTTGCCGAGTCGAATCTGGATCAACGAACATTTGACCTACACCCATGGGTACGGTGTCGTGTTCGGCCCGGTCAATCAGGTGACCCGAGAGGGGCTACCAGAATTTTTTATTAAAGATATTCCCCCGGTTTCCAGCGACGCCATCAAGGTCACAAGACCAGAAATTTACTACGGCGAACTCGCCAACGACTATGTCTTTGTGAAAACCGACGCGCGGGAACTGGATTATCCGTCTGGGGATCAAAACATTTACACGACCTACGAGGGGAGCGGCGGCGTTTCCATCGGCTCGCTCTGGCGTAAGCTGCTTTTTTCGGCGCGCTACGGAACGCTCAGGATTCTCCTCTCACGCGACATCAAAAGCGAGAGCCGAATTCTCTACCACCGCCAGCTTGGCGAGCGAGTTAAAAAAATCGTGCCCTTTATCTCCTTTGACCGTGATCCCTACCTCGTCATCGCTCAAGGAGGGCGTCTGTTCTGGATATTGGATGGCTATTCTTTATCGGACCGTTATCCATATTCGGAGCCCATGCGGCGCCGTGGGACGAACTATATTCGAAATTCCGTCAAGGCCGTCGTGGATGCCTATAATGGCACCGTTGATTTTTATTTAAGCGATCCCGACGAACCTATTATTTCGGCTTACGGGAAAATTTTTCCGGGTCTTTTCCGCTCCTTGGAGAAGATGCCCGAAGATTTGCGCGCGCATATTCGTTATCCCCAGGATCTGTTTGCCATTCAGGCGCAAATGTACTCGACTTATCACATGCAAGACCCTCAAGTTTTCTACAACAAAGAAGACCTGCTCAGTATCCCGCGAAGAAGCGTCGAGGGCACCGAGCGAGATATGGATCCCTATTACACGATCATGCGCTTACCCGGCGAGTCTCGTGAGGAATTCGTTCTCCTGCTGCCATTTACTCCCAACAAACGAGACAATATGCGTGCCTGGCTGGCGGCACGAAGCGACCCGCCACATTATGGAAAACTCATCGCTCTGGATTTTCCCAAAGCAAAACTGATCTATGGCCCAAAGCAAATAGACGCCCGCATCGATCAGGATGCATTCATATCGCAGCAGTTGAGTCTGTGGGGACAGAGGGGCTCACAGGTGATACGGGGGAGCTTGCTCGCCATTCCCATTGAGCAGTCATTGCTTTATATTCAGCCCCTCTATCTGGCGGCGGAGAAAGGTTCTCTACCCGAGCTCAAACGGGTCATTGTAGCCTTTAGCAACCAGATCGCCATGGAAGAAACTTTGGAACAGTCGTTACAAAAAATATTCGGCGGCCAACCCTCGCGCGAGCCGACACCAGCAACCGCGACAGCAACCCCCGAGACGGCAAAGGGCGATGGCAATTTGCCCCGCCAAGCCCTCGAACACTTCCAACGCGCACAAGACGCGTTGCGCCAGGGGAACTGGGGTGGTTACGGCGAGGAGTTAAAAAAGCTCGAAGCCGTATTGCGCGAAATGCAAAAGGGCCGTTGAGGGCGCGCCCGTGGAGATAAATAGCCGGATTTATCTTGGATTGAAAAAGAGGCGTAACGCCGTGTTGAGTTTGGCTCGCGGCCAAAAATTACGCGGCAGCTTACTTCGGTTGATAACGGCATCGTCCGGACAGCATCAAATTCAATAGATTGAACCCTGCTCGTCAAGCGTCGCACGATAGAACCCTTCAGCGGAATTTCTCGTCTTTCTGGCCCTGTACTGTTATAATTTCACGATGATCAGCCAACGCCGCCAACTTGCCATAAGGGGCATAGTTTTCCTCGCTTTGGTGGCCCTGCTGTTTTTTTTCAGCCGCTACATTCCCCAACCGCTCAGAGCTCTGGCCCCCATAGGAGAGGACCTAGAAGACGCTGCAGCGATTTACACAAACACGGATAAAATAAGCGATTTTCTTCAATCCCTCGGCCCTTATTCACCCGCCGTTTTCGTTCTATTGCAAGTGCTCCAAATCATTGCCGCGCCTATCCCCGGTGAACTCACCGGCATCGTCGGGGGATATGTTTACGGCGAAACTCTCGGCTTTATCCTGTCAACTCTGGGGCTTACATTGGGGTCATGGGTCGCTTTCGAGTTGGCGAGCATTTTGGGGCGGCCCTTTGTGGAGCGTTTCGTCAAGCGTGAAATATTGGAGAAATTTAATTTTCTCACAACCAATGCCGGTGTCGCGATCTGTTTTCTTTTGTTTGTGTTTCCCGGGTTTCCCAAGGATTATCTCTGTTTTCTACTGGGGCTTAGCCGGATGAAACTGGGGACATTTCTGATAGTCTCGATTATCGGGCGCATGCCCGGAACCTATCTGCTGACGATTCAGGGCGCGAGCCTGCGCAGTCAAGAATACCATATTGCCGTGACCATCGCCGCCATGTCCATCGCCATCATAACCATCGCCTATTATTATCGAAATCCAATCCACGCTTGGATCAAGGATTGGCATCGCCACGACTAGGGCGCGGCTACACTGCGGCTCAAAAACTCTCACCGCGAGTCAGCAAGTAAAAAATCGGCGCGACGATGATACGGTACCAGGCAAAGGGTGCCAAGCTCCATCGTCCCAACAAACCAACGAAACTTCTAACGGCGATCAGCGCAACGACGAACGACACGACAAAACCAACAGCGAACTGAGCCATATCGTCGCTGGAAAAGTACTCCCTCATAATGATCAACTCATAGCCCGTGGCGGCAATCATGACCGGTACGGCAATTAAAAAGGAAAACTCTGCTGCCCCCTTGCGATCAAGTCCCATAAGCATGCCGCCGACAATGGTGGCGGCCGCCCGCGAGGTTCCAGGCCAAAGGGCAAGGATTTGAAACAGGCCGATTCCCAGCGCCTGTGATAAGGTCAGAGCTTCGAGGGAGCGGGTTTGCCGTCGGGCCACCGCCCCTTCGGCAAGCAAAATCGCGACCCCGCCTAACGCCAATGCCCAAGTCACGGTAGCGGGAGTAAAGAGATGTTCTTTGATCACGTGACGCGCCGCGTAGCCAACGATCAATGCCGGTAAGATCGCCACGGCTATGCGCCAAAGCCCTGACCAACCTTCTAATGTGGAGGGAGCAATCGATGGATGCCGTTCACCGGCGGGAATCAGACCGAGAAATCGGCGCCAATAGAGCACCACCACGGAGAGTATGGCGCCGAGCTGGATCGCGACTGCAAAGCTCGCCGCCTTGTCTCCAACAAAACCGATGAGGTGCCCGGTGATGATGAGATGACCGGTGGAGGAGACGGGAATAAATTCCGTTAATCCCTCGACGATTCCCAAGACAATCGCAACTACCCAATTATTCATAGAGCCTCGCCAAAAGAGTGATGGCTGAGACAGGGGTTCGCCCCTGAGCGACCATGGAGTTCGCATTCAGAGAAACACCGCTCGCCATTGAGGTTCACTTCGCCCATCGGTTTTTTAGAAAAACATACTCATCGACCTGGCCCAATCGGTCGTATGCCAAACCGATATGGTTTTCCAGGCGCCCGAGGTTTTTTTCTTTTACGATCACGACGAGGGGTCCTTTGGGCTCTCGCCAGATTTTACCGAACTGTTGAAACTCCAGCATCGCCGCGCCAAATCGTGTCTCGGGATCGGTTCTGCCGGTGACAGCGTAAAAATTCCCCGCCACCGTATTTTTTTTATTAGCGCGCGCGACGACCCAGGTCGGCCGTGCAGCCCGCAGATAAAACTGCATTCCTGCCAGATAGGTATCGAAGAATATAATTTGAGCATTGGGCATTATCCACGGCGCAGATTTTTCCACCAATCCTTTGGCCGACCGATCGAGAGAAACCACCACCAACATCCGCATCGGTAAAACCATAAACAACCCCAGCCCGAGACAAAACCCCAGATAGACTCGTTGCGGTTGGCGCCAAAAGCCTTTGCTTTGAAGCCACCGCCAACCCAAAAACACTAGGCCGACGGTTGCGGCGTAAAGCCAAATAAACCAGCCCAATGCGGCAACCGGATTGCGCACGCGGACGGCCAGGAGCCCCGGCCAAACCGCTCCCAAAACAATGTAACCAATGACGGCCATCGGCAGCCCCCATGGCAGCCACAATACCCACTTTCGTTCGCCACCCTCGTAGTGGAGCGCCGCCGTCACCGCCATGGCGGTGAGCACGGCCAGCGGCGGGAGAAGCGGAAGACTATAATGCGGCAATTTGGACGTCGATGCGGAGAAAAAAATAAACGGCAATGCAGCCCACAAAAGTAGATATAACGTTACGTCATCCGGACGCTTCTTCCACAGATTTTTTAGCGTCCACGGCAGAAGCAAGCTCCATGGTAAGAACACGATCGGTAAAACGGCAAAATAAAAATACCAACCCTTGGCGCGTATGAATTCGTTGGTGGTGAATCGGGTGAAATGCTCATCCCAGAAATAGTAGCTGAGATAGCCGGGGTTGCGCGCTTCAGCCCAGAGATACCACGGCGCCACCGCGGCCAAAAACAATATCGCCCCGGGAACCAAACTGAGCTTCCCAAGCATGGACCACTTTTTGGTCAAAAGTAAATAACTGAAAAAAACCATGCCCGGGATGATGATCCCCACCAGGCCCTTGATGAGGGTTCCGCCAGCCAAGGCCAGATATAAGAAGAGGCAGTTTAGTTTTCTTGCCCGTTGGGTTTCCGCCTCTATCGCGCCGTAAAAGCAACACAGTGCCAGCGTGAGACAAAAGGTCAATGTCATGTCCGGAATGACGACGCGCGCCAGCAGAAAGAACTCAAGGCTCGTGAGCAAAATCAATACACTCCACAGCGCTTCCCACACTCCCCGGTGGGCCCGCACTAAGCGATAAACTAAAAACAAACATCCCAACGCCGCAAGCGCCGAGGGCAGTCGAGCCGAGAATTCCGAAAGCCCGAAAAGTTTGTATGCCATCGCGATCAGCCAGTAATAAGCCATCGGTTTGTCTAAGACCGGCAAAAAATTTTCATGCGGTGTTACCCAGTCGCCGATTGCCAGGATCTCCCGCGCCTTCTCCGCGTTTCTACCTTCATCAGGCTCGTAGAGACCTGGAGCGCCGAGACTGTTGAAGAGTAAAAAAATACAAAAGAGGCAGAGAACCCAATAGTGGTGGCGGTTTACCGGATAAGACTTTACCGGTTCCTCAATTTCGCTTGCTCGGGGGGTGATGATCAGACTCCTACGGAACGGTGTTGCACGAACGGATCTAGATAGGTTTATCTCAAGCTGTTTTATTTTCAAGACTGAAGGCGTCTCAACATAGGCTACCGTTCGATTTTCCTACCCCATGGGGTGACTGAGTGAACATCAATCGTAAGGTTTCGCCAGCATATTTAGCGACTTATTCGTCGATTGACATCCCTCATTCCAAGGCGTAGCGTAGATACCTATTTTACGGGGCGACTTAGAAACCCCATTGGATAGGAAGGTGAGATAAAAGCCAAAGATTCATCGCGGTCTTTGGGAATATTGGCGACGGTCTGATTTTTCGCAAGCAAGGCATGCAGTATTTTGTTTTTCAAACAATTTCAACGATCTTCACGCTTTCGGCGCTCTTGATTTTAATCACTTCGGCCTATGGCCAGAATGCGGTGGCTAGTTTTTATTACGACGCAAAAGGTAACGTCGTGCGTCAGGAGCGCGATACCAACGGGGATGGAAGGATGGACCGCTCGATCTACTACGATCAGCAAAGCCAAATCGAACGGGTAGAACAGGACGTAAATTTCGACGGTAAACCCGATGTTTTCATCTATTACGAAGGCGGCAGGCTGGCGCGCCAAGAGAGTGCCAGCAAGAACGATGGTCTGGTTGATACCTGGCTGTTTTTTAGCGCCAATGGCGAGATCGAGCGCAAAGGGCAAGATGTAAACCGTACCGGAAAGCCGACGGTCTGGGTATACTACAAAAATGGTCAGCCGGTGCGGAGCGAAGAGGAAATGAATTCCTCCGGAATTGCCAGGCGCACGGTCCATTTTAAGGACGGCCAGATCAATCGCTTCGATGAGGATACCAACGGAGATGGTAAGCCCGATACTTTCTCTTATTTCGCAAACGGCCAGCTGGTAAAAAAAGAGATCGACCGCAAACATACCGGCAAGATCGATCTCTGGGGTTATTACCAAGAGGGCCGCCTTGTCAAACAGGAAGAAGACCTACGGGGTGATGGCAAGGTAAGCCGCATCGTTTATTTTCACGGCGATGAGGTCATTCGTCGGGAGGAAGACAGCAGCGGGCGAAATCGCGTGGATATGATGGAGAGCTTTTCTCGGGGCAAAATCAGCAAACGGCTGAGAGATACCAAGGGCGTCGGCAAGTGGGACGCAATTTTTCATTTTACAGACAACGAATTGGTCCGCGAGGAGCGCGATACCGACGGGGATGGGTATTTCGATTTGAGAATTTTCTATGAGAATGGCCAAATTCTGCGCCAGGAAGCCGATACCAACGGCGACCGGCGGCCTGATGTCTGGGTCAGATTCCACAATGGCGAGCAGGTCGAGCAGTTGGAAGATCAGAAATTTAGCGGCAAGATCACCGCTCGCTATTTGTTCAAGGGCGGCCAAGTTGTCGGACAAGAGGCGCTTGCTGACGCTGATCCTCCGGCGGCTGTGATTCCATTTGTTTCTGTTGACGATGAATTCCGCAGTGTCGCCGGTTACGGACTCTCCGATGGTGGAGCGAAAAAGACAATGGCGGCGCGGACAGGGATGGAGTCGAATGGCGAAATAAAGTAAGATAGTCGATCAGGGTTGAGCGATGAACCAGAGACCGCAATTATTATTGGGCGGACTGCTCCTGCTACTTGTAGGCTCGTGCAGTCCCGCGCCTGTTCAATATCCGCCCGGTTCTGCGCAATACCCCTATCCCAACCCGCTTCCCAATCCCCGCGCCAATCAGGCCAACCCGCCGCAGTCGCAACCCCAGGTCAGCGGCTCGCAACGTTTGCAACATGCCTGGAATAAAGCCATGGAAGGCGTCCACATGGGAGGCATCATTGCCGGACCCTATGGCGCCGGCGGTGGGCTCGTCCTCGGGTTTCTCACCGGTCTGCTCACAGCGGATTCCTACTACGGCGAACTCAACGCCCAGATTCAAACCGAACAGCAGAAGGATCAGCAACTCGAAGCCGCCATCGAGCAAGAATTAGAGCGCCAGCGAGCCCTGGAAAATCAGTTGGCGAAGGCGACCTTGCCGCCAGGGGACCCCTCCCCTCAACAGCCGGCGGTTTCGCAAGGCGCGGAGACTCGACCCACAGCACCGCAGTCATCCCGGGTGAGCAATAAGCCTGCGGATAACGTCGCCGTCGCGTCGGTTAATAAATCGACCGTCCAACCCACATTGCCTGCACCGTTTAAAAACGTGGAGATAAAAGACATGAACGGCGACGGCGTACCGGATCTCTGGATCTACACTAACCCGCGAAAACCCGGAGAAATCCTGCGCCAAGAGGAAGCGACCAAAGGCGACGGTCGAGTTGATACTTGGAGTTATTTTAACGACGGCAAATTGGTTCGGCGAGAAGTGGATACAAAGGGTCAGGGAAGGCCCGATATCGTTTACTATTACCAAGACGAGAAAATCGCCCGTGAAGAGCGCGACGAAACCGGATTGGGCCGAATGACCTATCGTGCGAGCTATCAAAACGGGCGCCTGGCGAAGGTCGAAAAAGAAACTGCCGGCCACGGGCGGGCCGATCTGTGGCTATATTACGATGTGAACCGAGACGGTGAGGTGATGGTCAAGGAAGAACGCGACCTTAACGGCGACGGCCTCCCCGATCTATGGTCCTTTTATGATGAGGGAAGACTGGTCCGCCGTGATGTGAGCGCGGCCGGACTCGAACTGCTTTCCAAGCAGGACCAGATCGTGATTCCGAGCGCCGACGTTAAACTGGTCTCGACGCCGGGCGGGTAACATGACAGGAAATCTTTCAGGGGGTTTTGGCGACGTCGAGTTTTTAGCGCTTTTTCGTAGTCCCTTTTTGTTGCCCTCGCTGCTGCTTCACCTCATCATATTTGCTCTGGCCCTTAACGCCACCAGGTTCGCCGCGGCCAAAGCGACGACCAACACGCCTATTTCGGTGCAGCTCTTGGAAGTGAGGGATGGCGGCTCGGACAATAAGAGCATTGGTCGTGGTAAGGGTCCGGGAGGTCCGCGCACCGCGCCAAAACTGGGGGTGCCGATCGCTCCAGCAGAGCGAACCGGCAAATTGGATAGCGGCACACTGGAAAGTTCGGTACCGAGCAACGTTGTGGAAACTCCACCCCTTGCCAAGCCGGTGGTGCTTCCAGGGCCGAAAATATTAGCTGCCAATAGCAGCCGCCAAGACTCCGTCAACGCTAAAGAAACCTCGCCGGATTCACTGGTGCGGCTCCCCACTAAAGAGACCCCCACCAAACTGCCGGGCGGGGCCGCAAGCGAGTTGGAATCGACGCAGAAAAATATTGCCGCGCTCAAAGGAATCGGCGAAGGAGCCGGCATCAAAGCGCTTAAGGAAGGGGCGCAAATCCCGGGAGCCCTGAAAGGAACGGGGAGCGGAGCTGGACCCTATGGGGTAGCTGGGGGCGGCAAGAGCGGTACAGGGGTAAGCGGCAGTGGCAGCGGGGCCGGTGCTGGTGGTGGCAGCCTCACAGGTCTCAAAGGCATCTCCAATTCAGACTATAATCAATATCTCAAACAGTTAGAACAGCGGGTGCAAGCGGTGTGGAAATACCCCGAAAACGTGACCGGAGTACAAAAAGTCGCCGTCCGCTTTACTCTCGATCGGGCCGGCAAATTGCTCCAGGCCGAGGTGCTGGAGTCATCAGATAACAGATTGAACATCGGTGCCGTGGAAGCCATGAAGCGAGCTTCGCCTTTTCCTCCCATCCCGGAAAACTTAAAAGATCTCGCCAATGAACCTCTGATCATTCGCTTTACCGTTTCTATCCGGGTTCGCGGTTGAGAGATTCGAACTAGCCCTTACCGGGCGATTTAATTGAATTAATTTTCATTTGAGGTAATCTTCAGCGAAGATCCCGTGAGGACTCAACAGTGGAGCACCAAGGGCTAAATTTAATCCAGATCATTCACCAAGGGGCGCTTGCGACCTATCCGTTGATACTGATGTCCATCGTCAGCGTCACCGTGGTATTCGAACGGCTATGGTTTCTGAGAAATATTGGTTCCATGACTTTACGCGTGACCGCATCTCTCCTCGAACCGATCCAGAAGGGACAACGGGACTTAGCCATTGCCATCTGCAAGCAAAATACTCACTGCCCGGCGGGACGAATCTTCTTGAACGTTCTCGAAACGGAAAGCAATCAAAAAGCTGAGGCAGCAAACGCGGTTGCCACGGAAGCGATGTTTGAGGAGACGCAGAACCTCAAAAAACATCTCTGGATTCTTGGCACCATCGCCAGCAGCGCGCCGTTTATCGGTTTACTCGGCACGGTAGTGGGCATCATCAAATCCTTTGAAAGCATGGCGGTGACCGGAACCGGCGGATTTGCCGTGGTCGCCGCGGGTATTTCGGAAGCCCTGGTGGCGACCGCTTTGGGTTTGGGAGTCGCTATTGTTGCCTTGATCTTTTACAATTACTTCCAAACGAGGATCTCCAATCTCAACGGACTTTTTCGCATTCAGGTTGCCAAGATCCTCCATCACATGAGCGTCTGAGGTATGCGGCGATGGCAATGACCCCGCTAGGCGGCAACGAGGAGAATTCGGAGATACTGGCGGAGATCAATATCACGCCGCTCACCGATATTTTTCTTGTTCTGCTCATCATTTTTATGATCACCAGTTCCGCCATGATCGAATCGGGCGGCAAGGTGAATTTACCCAAGGCCGTGGCCACCCAGTCGGAATCCCGGGGAACAACCGTCACGCTAACTCCAAAAAATGAAATCTTCGTGAATCAAAAAAAAGTCAGCGAGGAAACCTTGGAGCCGACGCTGAAGCAAGCGCTGAATGCAAGCCCGGATAAGACCGTGATACTGCGCGGTGACAAGGACGTGCTCTTGGGGCAAACCGTGAGAGTGATGTCTATCATCAAGCGGGCGGGAGCCTCGGAGATCGCCATCGCCGCCGAGGTTGAAAGAAAAGGGCGCTAGCGCGTCAGAACAGCGTCTAGGGTCTTGAGTCCTTCACACACACCGGAAAATAAATTTTGGTTTCTGGTTTCTATTTGGGGAACGGCGAAACAAGGAACTCGAAACTTGGATCGAGAAACTTTACTGCGCATGCGGCGTCCCCGAAGTATCGCTCCATGCTCTCTTCTCGCCCCCGCTATTAATCTTTCTTAATTTCCTATGGAGTTCTCCCCAACCGCTCGACTTCCAGCTTGAGCTTCTTTTCCCGCTCGAGGAAAACTTCCAGATCCAAGGACTTCTGATTACCCGTCTGGTAGAAGACTGTGATCGTGTCGCGCCCGCTGGAGCCATCGCTGGCGCGCACATAGACATCGATCTGGTTTTTTCCCTCGGCTACTTGGACCGCAGCGGAGAAAAAACCGTCGGCCGCCAGCCTGAGGTGAGTCGCCTTCTGACCCAGGGTCTGGTTCACGAGCTGGACATAATCCACCCCCACCACCGAAATGTTTTCCACTACCGCCAGAACATCCGCCGGTCTTGAAACCGGTGTGTAGGTCCCGCCGCTTTCCTTGGCGATCCCCACCGCCGCCCTGGGAAAGGAAAGCGCCTCATCGCCCAAGGCAAACACATGAACTTTGATCCCAGCCTTGCCCGCCAACCGAGCCGCGTTGATGGCGAGATTAGTATCCTCGGGAGCCGCCCTTTTACCGGCGCCTATGGGCAGGGTCGGAAAACCGTCGGTCAAGAGAAATTCTACTTTAATCGCGTCGACCCTTTTTTCGCTCACCCCGAGTCCCATGAGTTCGGTAATTCCCATGCGGATCCCTTCGACCATATTGGTGCCGCCGTGGGGACCTTCTCTGAGAATATCATCGAGGGCACGGCGCACCTGCTCGAAATCGTGGGTCAGCGGCTGGAGCAACCTGGCGCCCTCGCTAAAGCTGATTACACCAACCCGCGTGGTTTGTGAATTGAGTTGCAGCAAAAGTCGGCGGGACGCTGCGACTTCCGCTGCTAGTATAGAGTTTCTGAGATTTCTCGAGGGAGGACCGCCAATGCCCATTCCGCCGATGCTGATTTGCGGCCTGCCCAAACCGGAAGAACCGAGGTTGTCGGGCAGCTGACTAAACTCACCGAAATCGACCCCCGCATACTGCGAAGTGCTGCCGGATAGATCAATGACGAGAGCGATATCGACGTTTGGCGAACGGGCAGCGCTACTGGCGACTTTACCGCTGACAAATATTATGTTTTGATCCTGAGTTATCTGGGAACCGTCTTTTGGGGAAAGAACCTGAACCTTGGGTTCGGCAGCCTGGCTGACGCTCAAAGACGTGTCGAGGGGCAAAAAAAACAGTGACAAGAGACAGAGTCCGAATACCAAGAAGGGGAACTGTCCCCTTTCCGGAAGGGGGACTGTCCCCTTTTGATTGCGGCTCTGCGGCGCAGGGTCTTCGTGGTGCAACAAAAGGTCTGGCATACGCACTCAATACCGCCGGTTTTCCCACATAAAGTCCGGAAGAACCAAACTATCAAACGGTAACATGAACCGAGAGGTCTGTAAACGAGTCCCTAACCTCTGCTGGCAGTCGATTTCCTCGGCGATAAAATCGGTGTATACTACTGTCATGAAAAGACTATGGCTCTGGGCTATAGCGGTAGTTTTAGCGGCCACCTATACGCCGCCTGTTTTTGCCGAATACACCGTGGTGCTGAAAAACGGCCGGCGCATCACCGCCAAAAGCTATCGCGAAGAGGGATCCATGGTTAAAATCCCTGGCCTGGGCGGCGAGCTCGGCATAGCCAAAGATCAGATTCAGACGATTTTAAAGACCGGCGCCACTGACCGGCAGGGATTGAGTATTTCGGATTTGGAGGCGTCGACGCGGCAGGCTTCGCCTTCCGCCAAAACGCCGGACCCCATCCCCCTGGGCAGTCCTGCGGAAACGGCACGAGCGGAGGAAACAAGAACTGCGGGGAGCGCTGAGGAAGTAAAAGGATATCAAAAGAGACTTGCCGAAATTACCGAGAAACTAGACGCAGCAAAACAAGAGTATTTCAACGCTACCCAAGGTGGAAGTAGCGCCGCCAATGTGAGCAAAGAGGGATTTAACGCATGGATTGCGGACCTCGGTTCGCGAATACGCGATTCCCAGAAGGTGACGGGGGGAGGAGGATCTTCCAGTACCCCGCCGATGCCCTCCTCCATTGTGGGCTATACGCCCAGGGAAAAACAGCTGAGCGACCTGCGAGCCCGGATCGACAGCTTGCAAATGGAGCGGGACAAGCTAATCGAGGAAATGAACAGCAAAAACGTCCCCGCGGGCGGCTCTTGATGAGTGTCTCCAGCGCATTCTCATAGATACTCCACCGCCGCTCTCAACCCCAACAGATAACTATGGACGCCAAACCCCGCGATTTGGCCCACCGCCGCGCCGGCGATGTAGGAATGTTTCCTAAACTCTTCCCTTTTATAGATATTGGAGATATGGACTTCCACCGTTGGTATCCCTGCGGCCGTGATCGCGTCTCTCATCGCCACGCTGGAGTGGGTGTAGGCTGCGGGGTTGATTATTAGGGCGCCGAACTCTCTGGGTGCGTCCTGTATCCAACTTACCAATTCGCCCTCGTTGTTTGACTGGCGAAATTCCACTCCGACGCCCAGTTCTTTTGCTAGCCCCCGGATTTTTATATTGATCTGCTCCAGGGTCAAACGGCCGTAGATTTCCGGCTGCCTCTTACCCAATAAATTAAGGTTAGGGCCGTTAAGTATTAAAACTTTTTTCTTTTTCGCCATGTAGTTTAGCTCCTAGTTTCGAGTTTCCTGTTTCCGGACCCCTTAACTCGTAACCCGAAACCCGGAACTCGAAACTCCTGGGGTGCTACGCTCCCAGCGCGCCCAGGATTTCTCCCGGCGTGAGGCTGTGAAAACAAGCCTTGCCGATCCCGGCGCACATGACAAATCTAATTTTCCCGCCAGCCGATTTCTTGTCCACTTCCATGCATTCTATCAAGCCCTGCCGCGATACTTCCTGTGGAATCTCCAACGGCAGCCCTGCTTTCTCGATGAGTTTTCGAATGCGTTGGAGACTCGGCTGATCACAAAATCCTTGATGTACTGAAATGGCCGCGGCCTGAGCCATACCGATCCCCACCGCCTCGCCATGGAGGTACTGCTTATAGTCAGTCACGGCTTCCAAGGCATGGCCGACGGTGTGACCGAAATTGAGCACCGCGCGATAGTCATCCTCGCGTTCGTCTTTCTCAACGACTCTGGCTTTGATGGCGCATGAGGTCGCGATGATCTGCGCGAGAAACTCGCGATCGAGCTCGATGATGTTTGCGATTTTTTCTTCCAAGGAACCAAATAGCCCCGGATCTTCGATGATGCCATATTTGATTACTTCGGCCAGCCCGGCCACCAGTTCTCTTTTTGGCAACGAACGAAGCACCGCCACATCGATCAGCACCAAACTGGGCTGGTAGAAGGCACCGATCAGATTTTTCCCCTCTCGGTGATTGACCGCGGTCTTGCCGCCGACGCTGGAATCCACTTGGGCCAAGAGCGTCGTCGGCACTTGAACATACGGCACGCCTCGAAGATAGGTCGCCGCCGCCAACCCGACGACATCACCGACCACGCCCCCACCGAGCGCCACGATACAGGATTTCCGTTCCAGCCTTTCACTGATCAGCCGATCGTAGATCGAAGTCAACGATTGGAGATTCTTATGCTCCTCGCCATCCGGGATAAGAATTGGAATGACCTGGAAGCCGGCGCGGGTCAAAGCTTCATGAGTCGTATCGAGATAGAGTTGAGCGACCGTGGGATTGCTCACCAGCGCAACTTTGCCTTTGAAACCCGCCTGCCGTAGCAATTCGCCGGTTTGGAGCAACAGTCCATCGCCGATGTGTATCGGGTAAGAGCGATCCCCTAGGTTTACGGTTAACGATTGCATGGCGTCATTTCTTTGCGTTTGCCAGACTGATAATTTTCGCCACCACCTGGCCGATAGTCAAACCGCTGGTATCGATACGGGCATGGGCCTGAGCATAATATTTTTCACGCTGCGCTAAAAGCTCTTCGATTCGCTCCTTGCGATTGCCTCCTTTGAGCAAGGGCCGCTTGGCTCCGTTGCCGGTTCGTTTCACCAGTACGTCGGTGGAAGCCGTAAGACAAATCAATAGAGTTTTCTCCCGCAAAAGCGCCAGGTTCTCTTCATCCGCCACAACCCCCCCGCCCGTGGCAATGATCTGGCCCTCTTCCTCGAGAATATCGGCCAGAACCCGCTTTTCCAACTGCCGAAAATAAGGTTCTCCCTTGCGGGCAAAGATCTCCCGCACCTTCATACCCTCGGCCTTTTCGATGGCTTTGTCGAGATCCACAAATCGCCGTCTCAGCCGTTTACTGAGGGTCCTCCCCACAACGCTCTTGCCGACGGCCATGAATCCGGTAAGGGCGATATTTTTTTTGAAATTTTGCGGCAACAGGCCATCCCGGGACTGTGAATAATTGATTATAGCGCTTAGCTGGCTGGGCCTTGGCGGCCCTTATCCCAACTCCCTTCCCTCTCCCTCAGGGAGAGGGAAGAGCCCGTGCCAAGAGGTCTGAAACACGAATCTTGCGCCAATAGGCTAAAAGTGTTTGATCTGTTCTAAATAACTTTCGTAGTTGCGTTTGATTTCACGGAGCGAGTCGCCGCCGAATTTCTCCAAAAAGGCATTGGCGATCTCAAAGGCGACGACGGACTCGCCCACCACCGCAGCCGCCGGTGCGGCACAGACATCCGAGCGCTCCACGGAAGCGTCCGCCGGCTGCTTCGAGCGTAAATCCACCGATTGTAGGGGGCTCATCAACGTCGAGATCGGCTTCATGGCAACCCGGACAACCAGAGGAGCGCCGTTGGTCATGCCGCCTTCGGTTCCGCCGGAGTTGTTGCTGCCGCGATAGAAACCTGTGGGCACGATGCGGGGAGTCCCTTCGGTCACCATCTTGGTCGGATCAAAAAATATCTCGTCGTGGACCTGGGAGCCGCGCCGGCGCGCCATTTCAAACCCCAGCCCCACCTCAACGCCTTTCATCGCCTGGATGCTCATCAACGCTTGGGCCAGGCGGCCATCGAGCTTGCGGTCCCATTGGGTGTGCGTGCCAAGCCCGGGAGGCAATCCCAAAGCCACAACCTCGAAAATACCGCCGAGCGTGTTGCCTTCCTTTTTGCACTCCTCGATCAGCGCGATCATCTTTTTCTCGGCCCCGGCGTCGGCAGTGCGCACGGGCGACTCTTCGGCGCGGGCATAGGTTTCCTCGTAGGAGAGTCCCTCTAGATTGGCGGTGACATTACCTATGGAGCGAATATAACCCATGACACGGATACCGAAAGGCGAAAGCAGCTGCTTGCTAAAAGAGCCTACCGCGGTGCGCGACACCGTATCCCGTGCGCTGGCGCGCTCTAAGATATCGCGGATATCGGCGCGGTCATATTTGAGTATGCCGCTGAGATCGGCGTGGCCGGGCCTCGGCTTGGTAACGGCTATTTTTTCATCGCGGTCTTCTGGCGCGGGCGACATCTTTTTCGTCCAGTTCTTCCAATCGCGGTTCTCAATACCGAACGCCACCGGCGATCCCAGCGCCTCACCCCACCGGATACCGGAACGAATTTGAACCTCGTCTTTTTCAATGAGCATGCGGCCGCCGCGACCATAACCTTGCTGGCGGCGCCAAAGATCATGATTTATTTTAGAGACATCGATGGGAAAGCCCGCCGGCACTCCGTCGATTATTATGGTTAGGCAAGGCCCGTGGGACTCCCCCGCGGTGAAGTAACGCAGCATGCGGGCATCCTACAATATTATGGATTACCGGGCTAGTGCTGGGCTTTGCAGCACGCCGTCCTCGAAGCGGCGAGTCGCCGAGCGCTATAGGACATTGTCGGTGGATGCTTAGGAACAGACAAGGCTACGGAAGTGAAATGGTCGCGTGCGCAGTCCTCGGGAAGGCCGAAACGCAAACCCAGGAGCGGCCACGCTACCTTCTCAGGAGCAGTAGTTCGAACTCTCGTTCTTGGCGAATGTTTTCGAACGCGGGGTCGGCTTTCATGCCTGCCACATCTCGATAACCTTGGCGAATGGCCTTGCCCAGCCATTCCAGAGCGAGTCCCTTGTTTCCGTACACCGCGTGCGTCCGCGCCACCGCATAGGAAGCTCGCGGGTCGTGGGGTTTGGCTTCCGCTTCCCCCTCTATTTTCGCGATCTGTGCCTCCCGTTCTTTAATCGTCGCGTGATTCTTATTGGCGTTTTCAAGGTTTTTCAGTGCCAAGGAGTTCCCCGGCTCGATCGTTAGAGCGCTCTCGAATCGGGCAATTGCCAAGTCATGCTGGCCCGTCTTGCCGTATAGGACGCCCAGATTATTATGGGCAAGGAAATTGTGCGGCTGCGTGTCAATGGCTACACGATATGCTTTAATCGCGTCATCGATTCTTCCGGCTTTTTCAAAAGCAAACGCTAGGTTGAGGCGAGCCGGAAAGAAGTTGAGATCGGACACCAGGGCCCTCTGGAACTCCACAATTGCCGGTTCCGTTTTCCCTTGTGCGAGCAATGCCGCACCCGCGCTATTATGCGCGGCAGCCTCTTGCGAGCCCGCGTACGCCGCAATCGAAAACAGAACAACGCCGCAGAGCGCGATTCCCTGGCTAAACCGTTTTATCACTTAGAATACCTCTCGCCAGCCCACCAACCGCTTGCTCGTGACTTGCGGCACACTGGCGCTGGAAATCTGCTGGTTCGTTGTGCCGCTGATCACGTAAGGATTTCCCGTGTTTCCGGATTGCCTTATGATCACCATGGGTTTCGAGGGAATCCCGGTTCCAATCGCTTTTGCCGTAGTAAGGGCGCCCTGGCCGGACGCCAACTTGGCGCCAGTGCTCAGATTGATGGCCCCATCTCCTGAGGTAAGGTTGACCGCGTACAGTTTCGCATTACCGCCGCCGCTGCCACAGGCTGCTGTAGTCACTGGCGTAAAGGTTGTATAAAAAACAATTTTATTAAACACATCCGCAGATGACAGAACCTTTTCGTTGTTGGCCAAAACAACGTACCAACCCTGCGTTACCGTACCACTGCCGGAGGTCACATTGGTTAGTGACGACTCGGTCAGGGTGCTACCGTTTGTCATGGTGGTGTTTTCTTTGATTCCGTAAAATCGGTTGGTGCTCGCATTGTTTGGATGATTACGGTCACCGGTGCCAAAATAAACCCAGAGATTACCCGTGAGATCGTAGCTGAGGGCGGGAGCACCATAAATAGCCTGAGCCGGATAGTATTCACCGCTAGCGGGCGGGTTGGTTTGCGAAGATGCCGCGGCAAAAATCCGTTTCCCCATCCAGCAATTGGTGGAGCTCACGCCTGCGCAAGTCGTGACCACGGAGCCAGAAAGGGCCGCCGGCTTTGACAGATCGAATTTCCAAAGCTGCCCGCCGACATCGCCTATGTAGACCCTATCGATGTAGCCATCGTTGTTGAGATCGACCGCCGTCGGAGAAGCCGGCAAGCTAAAGTTCATATACTGCCGGTCATCCGAGCTGCTGCTGTTATAATATTCCCACAGCTTCGATCCGTTGGCCAGGTCAATGACAAAGAACGCCTTGCCGGAATTGTTGTTCTGCGGCGTATCGTAGCCACCGCCGACGAAGGCGACATATTTATCGGTCCCATCGGACATCTTGACCTTGCCAATGGCGGGCTCTGACCAACTTTCACCCATTCGGGAATCCGTAAAGCTCCAAAGATATTGCGGGTTGGTGGTGTCCGTAATGTCAAGCGCATAATAGACTTTGCCGCCGCGCCTCAGGCCAAAAACGGCTATGGTTTTCCAGGCGCCACTGATCTTCACATCGGCAACGATAGGGCTCCCGTCCACGGTGAAGCCATGTTGCCCGGAGTTGGCCGCCAAGCCTTTCAAGTTGTCAAGCACATCGGGGGGAATAAACCCCCACAGCTCCGCGCCGTCACTCTCTCTAAACCCATGGAGCATGCCATCATTGGCGCCCGCCAGAAGAATGGTCGTGCGACTCGCATAAGCGGTCTTGAATGAAATATAGGTGGAATCGCTCGACGGCATGAACGGCGGCGAAACCAGCACCGGGGTCGAGTGAAAGATATCCCCGAGTTTCCATGCCCGCTCCTCGGTGGTGTTCCCGTCGGCGTCCTCGTCGTAGGAATCGATGCCGCGCGTAAAATCGATGATCTTGTCTCTCTCCGTGCTATCGGCCGCTGTCAGTGAGGCGGCGGTAATCGCCGCGTTGGTCTTGATAAAACTTTGCAATGCTCCGCTCGCGTAGGTATAGATGGTCCGGCTGGCCGCCGACTTGACACTCAATAGCTGTCCGGCATCCCAAGCCGGGGTGCCCGAGGGAATCCCCTGCGCATCCACGGGAATGAGACCGTTTGCATCACGATTGTACGCTTTCAAATAACCACGCCAGAAGGGCCGCGAAGGATTGGATTGGAAGGCCGCAAGGTAGGCCCTGTTACTTCCGCTCGCCCCGGTGGTCGGAATAACCGGGGTAGCGAAGGAAAATGTCGCCGAGACGATCTGCTGGATCGCCGAACTAAGGGCTGCTTGAAGCGCGGCAGCGTTGTCTGCCGTATAATGCGTGCCGCCGCCATTGGTCGCCGCTGTCTGCATGACAGCCGTAGCCTGGGCTGACTCGCCGGCGGCGATGGCAAACCCGACGCTGTGCACGATGAGGTTCTGCGTGCCCGTATAGCTGGAATGATCCTGGGTGTAGCGGTTGGTGGCTTCCGTGCGAACGTCCACCGAACCATTCTGCAAGCCATCGGTGATCATGATGACGAAGCTCGGCTGGCAGGAGTATTGGATCGGGCTGCTGAATCCCGGCAGGTTGCCCTTAAAATAGTCCCCCGCGTCCCGCAGCATCTCTCCCAGCGGCGTGTTTCCCACCGCCACGATCGCATTGACGGCGGTAACCATCACCGAAGTCGCTGTGCCGATCGGGGCCACCATCAAGGCGCCATTGGAAGTCGCATTGAACCGCATCACGCCAAAACGGATGCCCTCGGTGTTCTGGATCAAGTCCGTGATGACCGATTTGGCAATGTCGAGCTTTTTTTGCAGCCCCTGGCAGGAGGAGCAACTGGAGTAGTTCAGATAGTTGCCGAGAAAAAGTTGCAAACTGGAACCGGCAATCGATCCGGTCCAATAGCCGACGCTATTGAGAGCGGTTTGCGCGCTGGCGCTGTTGACCTCGGCAACCGTGTTGGTGTACACCGTGTACCAACAGAAAACAAAAAAGCAGTTTTTCTTGTACACCTTTGCTGCCGCATTGGAGCCCGTGTAGGTGGTACTGGGAGAATAGGAGATGGAGGCGACCTGATCATCCATGCTGCCGGAGCTATCCAGCAGGATCATCACGTTGGGCTGGACATTGGTGCCAAAAATATCGCTGTCATCGGCTTTGCCAAGGGGTACATTCCAAAGAACAATACAGAAGATCTGAATAAGCGCTATTACCTTTCTCATATGACACCTCTTACTTTGGCACCGGACCGTAGGCCCCCTGTGCCTCAACTCTTCGTGTCGCCAATTCCGTGCTGCCCGGCTTGACATATCCCCTGATGTTTATCTGGTACTGGTAAAAACCGTAGCCCGATTGATTGTATCCGGTTCCCACCCCAAGGGAATAGCCGGGATCGCTCATCGTCCCTTTAAACTGAATGGACTCGCTCTGATAATAACTAGTGGTGCCGGGCACCTGGGTTACGGCGATGGCGGCGACTGCGGCTGTTTGATCCATAGCAAGTTGCGTCAGCGCCGCGTTGACCCCCGTATCCGCCGCGTTAAAGGCCTTCGTTCCCGTTTGATAATTGGTAGTTATCTTGGTGTTGACCCCGCTGAAAATCAGGCCGGCGCCGATAACGGGAAGCAAAATCGCCATCACCATCAAAACGATCACCAGGCTGATGCCCCGCTCGTCTTTTAACCTGCGCTTCATGGCGTTGTTTCTCATCCTTGTCTTTTTACTACTCACTAAGCACCTTGTGTTTATGACGGTAGTCCACGGTTCCTTAAATCCGCGTTTAATGTCATGGTGACCGTCGATAGGCCGCCAAACTCTACGTCTGGATTTTTCGACTGAACGGTCACCGAGATGGTAACTTTCTGGACCGACGCCAGGCTGCTCGCGAGGTCCCCGCTGCAGCCCACAGGGTATCCAGTGGAAAAACAAAACGGCGCTGGCGGCGTACCTGAGGTCTGCTGCGGATAGTAAGTGAACTGGAACGCCGTAGCGTTGCCATCGGTGAGCGCCGCCCCGTTTCTGAGTACGTTCGCTGCGCTGCTGTCGTACACGTAAGCTATATCCTCCTCGCAAGCGCCATCTCCGTTGGAGTCGTAGACAAACCTAAAGCTCACCTGCGAAGCCGAGACAATGCCAGCACTGTTCGCCGGGCTCGGACAGGCCAAACCCGTGGGAAAATAGCCCGCATTCCTGATTTCCCGCACGATCATGTCTATAACATTAAGAGCGTATTCGTTCGCTTCCATACGGCTTTCCTGGCTTTTCACCGTATGAGTCTGACTACGAAAGACTCCATAGACCGCCGCAAGAACAAATAACGATAGTCCCGACGCCACTAAGAGTTCCGTGAGTGTAAATCCGCGCTGATCCTTGAGGCTCATAGGGACTCCTTCCGACTGATGCAGCTTTCTCCAAGATCTCATTGTGCCACGGATGCTGATACCACCATGCTGCGAGTCGTGTAGTCGGTCCAATCCACTTTCACATCGATCTGGTTGACTCCCGAAACCGGTGAGTTGGCCGTTATTTGCCAGCTTCGACTAAAGGTCTTGCCTGAGGCCGTCGGACTGTCCGAGCAGCCTGTCGACGTGTAAGAAGGGCAGGCGAGAGCTGCGAAGGTTGTCGTATTCATCGCTCTAAGCTCTTCGACCTTCGTTTGTGCCAGAGTGATCGCGCTCGTGCCTAGGTAACTGGTTTGATTGTTGCGTATCAAACCGATCGTTCCCGCCCCCAACGCAAGTACGGCAAAGGAAAAAATCGTCATGGCTACCAGTATCTCGACCAAGGTAAATCCCGCACAGCCGCTTTTTGCTGCCGACAAAGACTTCATCAACGACTTAACCTCATTGGATCTTGACCCGACCCACCGGGGTCACCTGGACTAACTTAGTGGCGCTGCCGTTGCTCAAGGTAATGTCAACAGCCGCGCTGGCGGTGCCGCGGCTGGTGAAGACCGGGTTTGCCGTTACCGCGGAGAACGCGATGCCGGGATAGAGTTGATCGATGTCAAAGGATTCACCGCCCAAGGTAGAGGAATAAACCCCGGTGGAAGTGTTGAACGTGACGGTGTTGGCCGTGTTTTGTGAAATGGCCCTCATCCTTGCCAGCTGCAGATCCGTCGCCACTTGGCGCGCGGCGTCGTTGAGCCGGAGCGCCGGAAGAGTTGAGAGCAGATTCGGCACGGCAATCAGAATGAGTATCGCCAGAACTCCAAAAGCCGCCATTAGCTCGATAACGGTCAGCCCGGCCTGCCTTGAGACGATTGCAGCAAACTTGGTCATATCGCGTAAATTCCAGTTAATGGGCGAAGCTAAAAACATGCCAGGGGTCGGCCGCTAACGTTAAACCGAGTCCCTCAAGACAAGAAGGAACTCTTTCGAGTTCTAGGGAGGATTGCGCGACGATTAGAACGGCACGCAGAATGACAATTTACGTCAGTGTGCCGAGAATTGATGATTACGAGGAGAGGCGGGACAGGAATGTTCGAGAATTCTCGGTCAGTTAAGGGAGAGTCTGATATCGATGGGCGCGGCCAGTGCCTTCCAGGAAATTGCTTTCCAATTAGGAAAGGTCACAGCTTTTTCGACGTTTGCGTCCAGGGAACCTCAGAGGAGACCAAAAAAAACATTAGCCCGTCTCCTCTACGGGTTAGGGCTTTTGCGAAGTGTTAACCGGCGCCGCGCCTTGGGTCTGTCTAAGCTGCTCGCGCCATATCTGCTCGGCCGAAGGCAGATTTATCGAACCCGCTTCGACGATTCGGGGCGTGATAAAAACCACCAACTCCTGGAAATCCTTTCGCCATGTTGATTTTTTAAAAAGCCATCCGACAACGGGAATTGCTTTCAAATAAGGGATGCCGCTCTCGGACTCCGCACTCTCGTCTTTCAAGATGCCGCCAATTACAACTGTCTCCCCGTCCCGGATCAGGACATTGGCTTTGGCCTCGCGGGTATTCTCTTGTGGGATTCCGTCTACCAATCTGCTAAAGTCCAGTGTGCTCGACTTCACAACAATTTTTAAGAGAACAAAGCCGTCGGCCGATACCTGCGGCGTCACGGTCAAGATTATTCCGGCCCGTATCTCCCGGATGGCGCCCGCCTCTCCCACTGTCGCAGCCCCCGTCCTGACCCTGACGATATTGGCGCTCTCGATCTGAGACTCGACGTTATTTAAAGTAACAACCGATGGGCGAGAAATGATTTTGACATTTCCATCGGCCTCGGCAGCCGATAAGATGCCGGTGATGTTGTTGCCGAAATAGCCGAGTCGGAAGCCGGTACTTGGAATGACTAACGGAATTGCGGGTTGGGTTGCAGGTAACGTCTCGGGACCTTGGATTTCCCCGGCAAAGGGAGCGTCTGCCCTGAATCTCGTGCTCGTTCTTACCCGACCATCATTGAACAGCGCTTCCATTTCAACTCCAAGAGAGCGAGAAAATGACGGCGTTGTCTCAATCAGATTGGACTCGATCAGAACCTGGGGCGTGCGCGTGTCGAGTCTTCCAAGGAGATTTTGCGCTTCGTCGATGCCGCTCTTGATATCGCGCACGATAAGCGTGTTGGTTCTCTGGTCGGCAACGATCGATCCTCGAGGGCTCAAAATCGCCTTGACCTTGTCCACCAAATCTCTATCTGTAGCGGGGTCATCTTTTCCTTTGACGACCCTTGCATAGTTCACGGTAAGGTAGGCGGTTTGCAGCGGTTCGAGGTTCTCCTCGGACTTCTTAGCCGCCAATAACGCGTCTCTTTCTAATTTAAGTCGCGCTGACGTCGAGATGCGGATCACGTTTCCGACTTCTTCTTTACCCAAACCATTGGTGTCGACGAGCAGGTCCATCGCCTGATCCCAGGGAAGCTCAACCAACCGCACGGTCACTTTCCGCGTCACATCGTCGGTGACCACGATATTTTTCCCGCTGACCTCGGCCAGAAGGCGAAAGACATTCTTGATATCGGCGTCTTTGAATTCCAGAGAAATTTTCTGGCCAGTATATTTTTTGTCCTCGACTACCACTTTGTCCGTGCCCAAGGCGCGCGCCGGGCTCTGACCCGCCGCCGGTGAAACCTCTGCCGCCCGTATATCCGCCCGTACCCCACCTCGAAACAACGTCACATCCTTCTTTGCCGTGGCATCGGGGTTGACGGCCCCGACAACAAACCGCAGTCCGCCGTCCTCTGGAGTAATCGTATAGGGAGGAACCGTTGCCGCGGCGATATCGATGGTCAGCCGGATGCTTCCCTCGAAGGAACTCAGCCGCAGTGCCCCGACCCAATGGCTATCGATGCGAAAGATCTCCGCTTGGGGTAGCGCTTTGGTCTCGCTGAAAATGTCCAACACGATGCGCGCTGGTTGCGGCAAGGGAAAATGACGAAACTGGGTGACCGGTTGTGAAAATTTAGCCAGTAAAGTCGTCTGTCCCCGCTCCTCGCGGACCGAGAGTTCCTGTAAACCGAGCCCTTTAGCTGCTGGAATTGGCTCTTTAGCGCTAGCTGTTGGCGCTGCCGCTTTGGCCGCTGCTGGAGTGGAGGGGTCTTTGACGGCGGGTTGTTGAGAGGCAGGTTCTTTCTCCCGGACCACGGAACACCCGCCCAGACCCAGAGTCCCCCAAACCCCGATAAAAACGAGGAAGAGTCGTACGCGGTTCACACCCTATCTCCTGACCGGCAAGCCGTTTTCATATATCAAGCCGACCTAAATATTGGCCATCCTAACCTAGCGCGAAACCGGCGATTACTCTACCGCCAGTCTTATGCTAACCTCGCGCGGTTTGGTTTGGCCGTAAAAGTCCGTATAGAATTCTTGCACAACGACCTCTGTGGGTCGAATCGCTTTGACTTTCCCCTCGTTGCTGCCGATGGGGGTCCCCACGATCACGATATAACCGAGTCCGGCGCTATCCTCAACCATCGCGCGAGGCTCCTTGGCGTCCCAGATGATCCCAACAAGCTTGAGTTGCCCCAGTTCAAACCGCTCCAACGGCGTCAAATTCTCCCGTGGTTGCGGCCTCCTCTTTGTCTGTACAGTCATCGGTTGAAAGGGATCCCGTCGAATTACTGGCGCAACAGGCCGGTTGGAAGGTTGATCGGATAGTTTAGGGAGCGAAGTTGAATCCTTTGTTTCGCCATCAGCCGATGGCTTTCCCCCCACGGCATCTCGGATGCCTTCAACGGCTTTTTCCTTCAAGGTTTCCAATCCTTTGCCGATAGTCGACGGAATTTGGCTAAACTTTTTTAGCGCGTCCCTTGTCTGTTGTGAGGGAGTTTCGATCCGATCCTGCGCGGCAAAGGAATCCCACGGCGAAAGACCCGTTAGAAGAGCCGAGACCAGCGCCAATGAAAGCGTGGGAAAACTTTGCATCTTTATTTCTTGGCCGCCTTGGCTTTTTCTTCGGCGATTTTTTTTCTTTCGCTTTCGTCCAGGAAGCGATAGGTGGTGGCTAGATTGGAAATCTCTAGAACGACCTGATCATTATTTATTTTGGGATTGCGAAATTCAATGTTGTCAATGTTAACGATGCGGCTGAGCTTGGCCACATCATCGAAGAAATTTACCGCATTTTGAAATCCGCCCCTCACTACGATATCCACAGGGATCTCCGCATAAAACTCCTGGTAATTTTCCCCCCGCGGCCGAAATAGAAGTATTTCCAACCCCGCTTCCCTTGCTTTGGTTGAAAGGCTACTCAAAAGATCCGGGATCTCTTTACGGTCGGGCAATTGCGCTACCGCTTCTTTTAGCTTGGCCTCCATTTCCCGGAGGTCCTGTTGGAGCTTTTGCATATTGGCCACGGTCTTCTGCTTTATGTTCCTTTCGCTGCGCGCGCCCGCGACGCTCTCCGCCAACTTGGTTATCTCATCGGACTGGGGACCGTAGAGATATAGAAAGTAAAGGGCGAAAAGCAAGACGACGGCGGTGACCAAAATGGCGATTTTTTGCGCCCTGGGCCGAGCGAGTATCCTTTCGATTAGCTGGTTCAACTTTTATTTCCTTACTGCGGTGACCCCTGAGGGTTTTTACCGCCGGCTGGCGGAATCGCTGCCGGAATATAGGAAACCACCGATTTAATCGAGAACCGGTTAAACGGCCCCCTTTCTTGCCCGCCTTGAGCCGTTTCCACCAGCTCAACATCGCTGAAGTAGGCGGATGATGCCAGGGCCTTTAGAAACTCAGCAACGGTTTGGTTATCCGCCGCGGCGCCATTGATTGTTAGTCTGCCGCCGATCTCTTTGAACTCGGTGAGCCAAAGTCTCGCGGGCGTGGCGGCCGAAAGGCTTTCCATTACGCGCACCGGGCCGACTTTTCGTTCGTTCAAATCCTCGATGATTTTACGTTTGCTTTGGAACTCCTTGATCTTGCCATGCAGATCACCGACTTCTTTAACCTTCGCGTTGAGCACCTGCACCTCGCTGCGGAGCCCCGCAAGCTCACCCGCCAACTTCGACAGCCGATGGAACTGGTAAAAATACCCGCTTAGAAGCAGGAGCACGCTAACGCCCAGAATTCCCGCCCCGATTTTTAGCTCTCGCCGCCGAACAGCCTCCGCCTCCAGTTGTCTGACCGGCAGAAGATTAACTCGGATCACTTGTCCCCCAATCGTCGGATTGACAAACCCACCCCCACAGCAAAATGCGGCGCCGCTTCAGTCAGAAATGTGCGATCAATTTTATTGCTGACGGTAAAACCGCGAAAGGGTTCGGTCAAGTGCACCGGCACACCCATGCCTTCTTCCAGCAACTCGCGTAATCCCGGTAGCTTTGCGCTACCGCCGCTTAAGTAAATGCTCTTTAGCCCCTCGCCGTCTTCGGTTGCCACGGCGCCGTAGAGACTCACCGTCCGGCGAATCTCTGCTGCGAAGCTCTCAACCATCGGCCTAAGCGTCGCCTCCAGATCCAACCCCTTCTTGCTGTCGATGACGCCGGTCAGCTTGAAGGTCTCCGCTGCCTCGGATGAAATGTTAAGCTGCTTCCTCAGGCTGTCTGTAAACTCTTCTCCTCCTATGGGGAGATCCCCGGTGAAGGTCGAAAGCCCGTTCTGTAGCAGCGTTATACTCGTGTAGCGCGCGCCAACGTGAATCAGCCCAACCACCCGGCCACCCGCTTCGGCAGCATAATTGGCTTCGTACATATTTTCCATTGCAAAGTAATCCACATCCATGACCACCGGCATGAGATCCGCCGCAGAGATGACATCGCTGTAGCTGTTGACGATCTCTTTCCGAACGGCGACCAGGAGCACGTCCATTTTGCTCCCGCCCTCTGCGAGGTTTACGACCTGGTAGTCAAGATTGACGTTTTCCAGATTCTCCGGGATGACGTTGTTGGCCTCGAACTCGACGTTGGCCTCGAGTTCAGCCTCTTCCTGCCTCGGCATCTGGACTTTTTTCATGATCACTGCGCGACCCGGTACTGCGCAGATGACTTTGCTGGCGCTTACACCGTTCTCTTGAATCAGTCGTTTGATGGTATCCACCACCGGTGGTTGATCCACCACCATGTTGTTTTGGATCGCCTTTGGTGGAACCGGCAAAACCCCTAGGCTGAGTATTCGATAGCCGTTCTTATCGATGGAGGTTTCCACCATTTTGATTGAACTTGAGCCGATATCCAGCGCCACAAAGCCGTCGTTGCCCCCGAAAACCGCCGGCAGACCGAGGTTCATTTTTTTTAGGAATTCAAACATCGCTATGGTTTGAAAATCTGTTGTCTCGGATCAACCTTCTAAGCCCAACACTGGAAGGATTATTCGCCTGGTGTTCGAAGGCAAGGCACGCCCGTCTCAAGACAGTCCAATTTTAGCCGCGACATGCCCCCATACGAGAAAGCTCGGTTTAGCCCAACACTCCTTCGGTGCGTTTTCCCAATGTGATGCGGTCATTTAAAGTCTTCAGATCCATATAAACCAATTTCCGATCAAAAGCGAGTAGATTTTTAGGCCACTGGGAAAAGCAATTCAAATTTACAATAATCAGGCATAATTATAGATCCCCAAAACTCTTTGGTAAATAGACACACATGTTGCCAAGGCACGTAATTTTGGAACTCTTCGACGTCATGATGACGCAGTCGAGCTCCCAGATCTGAAAAGCGCCGCATTTTGCGGTATCTTGGATGCAGCCGGAGGATCGAGTTTGCCCCAGCGCGCGATCGTTCTGGGTTGCTTTTGCCGCGACCGACCGTTAATAGTCCAGTGATGACCGGCCAAGGCGAAAATTTTGCCCGCGTCGTTATCCCATCGCCCCTGAAGCGTCCGTTAATCTACCAAATACCGCCGCACTTGGGAGGTCAAGTGAGTGTCGGCGCTAGAGTTCTGATTCCCCTCGGGAAACGCAAAGTGATAGGAATCGTTATGGAACTGCTTGGCGATACTTCTCTATCTAAGACCAAGGCGATTGTGGCGCTGCTTGACGACCGCGCGGTTCTTGACCCGATGCTGATTGAGTTGAGCCGATGGGTCGCACAGTATTATCTGGCAACGTTAGGGGAAGTTTTTACAACCATCCTGCCGCCGAATTTGCGAAGTGAAAGTCGGCGAACGGTGGTTGCCAAAGATGATGCGTACTCGACTATCGACCCCTTGGAACGCCGCATATTACAGTTGCTCCGTCAACGAGGCGGCAAAGTCAACCTCGTCACTTTGACGCGCGCGATGCCCGGAGAAAAAATTCATCCGGCCCTCGAACGGCTCCTCGCCGGCGGGGCCATCGAGATGCGCGAACGGCTACCCGGCCAGAGCAGGCGAGGGAAAGATATGCTCGCAGCGAGCGACCTCTGTTCTCGGCCCGCGATCATGGGACCCGTTTTGACTGAGGAGCAGCAAAGGGCATTTGATCAGATCGAATCTCGCCTAATGAAAGGCGGCTTCGAAACCTACCTTTTGCACGGCGTCACCGGTAGCGGCAAAAGCGAAATTTATTTTCGCGCCATGGAACGGACACGGCATATGGGGCGCCGCAGTCTGATCATGATTCCCGAGATCTCTTTGACGGCGCAACTGATTGACCGGCTAAACGAGCGTTTCCCCGCAAGAGTCGGTATCTTACACAGCGCTTTAACCGACGCCGAGCGGCGCGCTCACTGGTGGCGTATTCGCGCCGGCCAGGTCGATGTCGTGGTAGGCGCCCGCTCTGCTATATTTGCACCCCTGCCGGATATCGGACTCATTGTTGTGGATGAGGAGCATGATCCATCCTACAAGCAGGAAGAGGGCTTGCGCTACAACGCCAGAGATGTGGCCGTGGTGCGCGGAAAACTGCTCGGCTGCCCCGTGATCCTGGGGTCCGCCACTCCGGCAGTCGAGAGTTACCACAACGCGCTGCAGGGCCGCTATCGGCTCCTGGAGATGTCGCAACGGGTTGCCGGCCGCCCTTTACCAAAAATCGAGACCATCGATCTTCGCTCCGAGTTCATCAGAGAGCGCGCCGCAACCCACAGCGATTCAGGCCCCCCTGAGACGAGCACAGCCGTAAAAGGAAAAAACCCTGAACCGCCTATGATTTCACAGCGTCTAGCGCAACTGTTGGAAGGCAATTATCACGGCGCGCGCCAGAGCTTGATTTTTCTCAACCGCCGCGGCTTCGCTAACTTTCTTCAGTGCAGACTCTGTGGTTATGTGCTGCGCTGCGCTCATTGCAGTGTCTCGCTCACTTTACACTTGAGGCAGAAAAGCGTTTGCTGCCATCACTGCAATTTTCGCCGCCCCGTTAGCGAAATCTGCCCCGGATGCGGCAATGCCACACTGTCGAGCGTCGGCGCCGGTACCGAGCAGATTGAACAGGCGCTCAATCGATTGCTTCCTCGAGCGCGCATTGCGCGCATGGACCGCGACACGACAAGCAAGAGAGGCTCCCATTTGGACCTGATCCGACGCTGGGAAAAAGGCGAGATCGACGTGCTGGTGGGCACCCAGATGATTACCAAAGGCCACGACGTATCCGGCGTCACTCTCGTTGGCGCCCTGCTGGCGGATCTATCTTTGAACCTGCCGGACTTCCGCGCGGCGGAGCGAACCTATCAACTTTTGAGTCAAGTCGCCGGGCGATCCGGTCGGGGCGACGATCCGGGCCATGTCATTATTCAGACCTACGCGCCGGATCACTATGCCGTAGAACACCTGTCCCGCCACGACTACAGGAGTTTTTTCCGTGCGGAGATCGAATTCCGCCGCGCCTTGCATTACCCGCCGTTTAGCCGGCTAATCAGCCTGCTCGTGGACGGACCGAAACTCGAGGAAGTTCAGATGAAGGCCCAGACTCTGGCCACCCTGGTGCGCAACACGCAAAGAAACGACCCAAAATTTCGCGACCGGCTCGAAGTCCTGGGTCCCGCGCCTGCGCCGCTACAAAAGCTACGCAACCGCTATCGCTGGCATCTCCTGCTCAAAGGGAACAAGATTTCTTCGCTGCGCGAACTTGCCGGCCGAGCCCGCGAAGCGTTACGTCCTTCGCGCAGTGTGCGCCTTCACATTGATGTCGATCCCTACAGTATGCTATGAAAATTAGTTGGTTATGGCGATTTTGGAGATCCTCAAATATCCTGACGCAAGGTTGAGCCGCATGTCTTTGCCGGTAAAAAACATTAACGGCGACACAGTGCGGCTGGTTGAAGATTTGCTCGACACGATGTACGCGGCCCCGGGGGTTGGACTGGCCGCGCCTCAGGTCGGAGCGCTGGCCAGGATCATCGTATTGGACCTGGACCACGAAAACCCGCGTAAAGATAACTACAGGCTGATCAATCCGATAATCACCCACAGCGAGGGGAAAGTTGTTTGGGAAGAGGGTTGCCTGAGCGTAGTTGATTTTACTGCCGAAGTGCATCGCGCCGCGCAGGTTAAAGTGGTGGCTTTCGATGAAAACCAAAAGGAAATCAATATCGAAGCCGATGGTCTGCTGGCGGTCGCTTTGCAACATGAAATCGATCACCTGGACGGCAAACTTTTCATCGACCGCATCAGCCGTTTGAAAAGGGATCTCTATACCCGACGGCGCAAGAAAATGCTGCGCAGCGGCATCGTTCCTCCGGCCGAAAGCCCACGCGTCATGATTTAGCCCAAGCCATTGACCGCTCCCGGATTTGCCCTTGCGGCGCTCGCGTAGCTAAAGCTCATGTCTACCTCTTGGCCGATTGTATTTATGGGCACTCCGCAGGTTGCTGCCGTAACCCTGGAGCGGCTCATGGAGGGGGCCGACCCCGTTGTCGGCGTGGTCACGCAGCCTGACCGGCCCTCTGGCAGAGGGCAAAAACCGCTTTCCTCGCCGGTACGCCGAGTCGCTGAGGCCAAAGGCATCCCGATCCTCGCCCCGGAACAAATCCGTGACCCGGCATTTTTCGATACACTGCAAAAATGGCATCCCGAGATCATCGTCGTGGTGGCTTATGGGCGCATTCTGCCGCGCGCCGTCCTCGAACTGGCGCCCCAGGGATGCTTGAACGTGCACTATTCGCTTCTGCCGAAATATCGTGGCGCGGCGCCCGCCGCCTGGACCATCATCAACGGCGAATCCAGAGCCGGAGTCTCAACCATGAAGCTCGTTGCGAAAATGGATGCCGGACCCATCTATCTTCAGGAGGAAACCGCCGTGGCTCCGGATGAAACCACCGGTTCCTTGCAGGACAAGCTCATTCCCGTTGGCGCCCGGTTGTTGCTCGAGACCTTGGCCGCCTTGAAGGACGGCTCCCTGGTGCCCCGCGAGCAGGATGAGAGCCGGGCAACGTTGGCCCCGATGCTCAAAAAAGAAGACGGATTAATCGATTGGCATCAGGCTGCGGCGTTGATTGAACGGCGCGTGCGTGGTTTTAATCCCTGGCCTTCGGCGTATACCCAGCTAAGGGGCAAACTCTTGAAAATACACCGGGCCAAGGTCATCGAGGCCAGCGAGAAAGGTAAACCCGGAGAAATCGTCCGCGCCGACATGCAAGGATTCTGGGTGGCCACAGCGTCGGGCGTCATCAGTTTCGAAGAAGTTCAGCTGGAAAATAAGAAGCGCCTTGCCGGAACTGACTTCATCAAAGGCGCAAGGATTGCCAAAGGTGACCGCCTCTAATCCCAAGCCGATAAATAGCGCCCGCGAGCTCGCAACTGAGATTATAACTAAAATCGATACTCGAAAAGCTTATGCCGATCTGCTGCTCGATCACGTTATAAAAACCACTCCCCTCACGGCTCGAGACCGCGCGCTGCTTACCGAGCTGACATACGGTACCCTGCGCTGGCGCGGCAGACTGGACGGCGCCCTAAGACCCTGGCTGCGCCAGCCTCTCGAAAAAACCAATCCGTTTCTGCGAAATCTTTTGCGCCTTACTTTGTACCAATTGCTGTTTCTCGATCGGGTTCCTGACTACGCCGCACTAAATGACGCCGTCGAGGTGGCGAAGGCCCACGGCGGAACCAAGGCTGCGGGGTTTATCAATGCGATTGTGAGAAATTACTTACGCCAGGAGAGCGGCCTTGCAGAACCCGATCCGTTGAATAGCCCGCCCGCCGCATTAGCGGAATATTGGTCCCATCCGAGCTGGCTTGTTAAAAAGTGGCTCTCGTACTTTGGCCGCAAAGAGACCGCTGAGTTACTCAAATCGAACAACGAAGAAGCGCCTCTTGGATTGAGAGCGAACCTCGCGCAAACCACTCAGGAAAAGCTGCTTCATAGATTTCATAGCAAAGCAATTAAGGCACTTGCGACATCGTGGTCTCCTCAAGGCGTGATCATTCGATCCAGTTTGCCCGTCAACCGGCTGCCCGGGTTCGATGATGGCCTCTTTCAAGTTCAGGGAGAACCCTCCCAGCTTGTTGTTTATCTGCTTGGCCCTAAACCGGGTGAGCGCGTTTTCGACGCCTGCGCCGCCCCTGGAGGCAAAACTACCCATATCGCCGAGACCATGGAAGACCGAGGCGAAGTCATAGCCGCAGATATTTCAGAAAAAGGACTGCGGCTCATATCGGAAAACAGTGAGAGGCTCAAGCTAAACTCGGTTCGAATCCTTCGAGCCGATTGCAGCAAACCTCTAAACGAAGCCTTTCAACAGCCTTTCGATCGCATCTTGGTCGACGCTCCCTGCAGCGGCTTCGGCACGCTCAGATCTCACCCGGAAATCAAATGGCATCGGCGCCAACCGGACATTAAGCGTTTAAGCCGGTTGCAGCAAAAAATCCTAAACTGCTGCGCCCCCTTGCTGAAACCCGGGGGCGTACTAGTCTATTCCACTTGCACGCTCATCGAAGACGAAAATGAAAGACTCGTGGAGATTTTCCTGCAAAGCCATTCCGAGTTTGTTTTGGACGATGCCGCAGGTTATCTTCCCCAGAGCGCCAAGGCGATGGTTCGCGGCCGCTACTTTCTGGCTCTGCCGCATCGGCATAATACCGATGGCTTTTTCGCCGCGCGCATGACGAAGGTGAGCTAAGTGACGATCTTTGAAAAATTGGGTGGCCCGCGAAAAATTTTGCGTGCCCCAGACAACGCTCAACCTCGGATATTGAAGCCCGCCAAGGCGCCAAGCGCGCAAAGTTTTAGGATCTTTATTTCTCCCGACTTTGCGGCCTTTGCGCCTCTGCGGGAGATATTTCAGCCTTCGCCTGACGCTCCAATGAAGTAGGTGAGTAATATGAAAATCGCTCCTTCCATTCTTTCCGCCGATTTCAGCCGCCTCAAAGATGAGATCGAGGCGGTGGAGGCGGCGGGCGCGGATTGGCTGCATGTGGACGTCATGGACGGCCATTTCGTGCCCAATATCACCATTGGCCCGGTGGTGGTGGAGTGGGTGCGCAAGGTGACCAAAATTCCGCTGGACGTTCATCTCATGATCACGGACCCCGATAAGTATGCGCCGGAGTTCATCAAGGCGGGCGCCGACTGGGTTTCGATTCATCCCGATACTTGCCCCGATCCGCGCACTACTTTAAACATGATTCGTGAGTTGGGGGCCAAAGCTTCCATCGCCGTTAATCCCGATGTGCCTCTAACAAAAGTCGAGGGCTTATTTACTGGAATCGACATGATTTTGCTGATGACGGTTTTCCCCGGTTTCGGCGGCCAGGCGTTTATTGCCGATGTTTTGCCGAAAATCCAACAGGTGCGAGCGGTGATCGACCGCAATAAGCTGCCGGTTTTGCTTGAAGCCGACGGCGGCATAAAGGCGGATAACATTCAACTTGTTGCCGGCGCCGGCGTCGAAGTCGTCGTCTCCGGCTCCGGCATCTTCAAGACCTCAGATTACCGGAAAACCATCCAGCAAATGCGCCAAGCTGTGGACCAACCTTAACCGCTGGCGCTCTTTCTTTACCCTCGCCACTGGGAGAGGGAGGGGTGAGCGTCCGCCCCGAGACGCCAAGCCAGGTATGAAATGCTCTTTAACTTCGCTGCTGTTGTTTTCTGGTCGCGGTGTGTTACTTTGACCGGGTCGGGGCGTGGCTCAGCTTGGTAGAGCGCACGGTTCGGGACCGTGAAGTCGGTGGTTCAAATCCACTCGCCCCGACCAATTTTTACTGATTTTTCACCACCTGACCTGTCCCAACAGTGTCACTTCGCTTGGGGTTTTGGCAAAGACTTCAATATACCTCACTAAAGGTCTGCGCAACCTTACCTCGGAAACAGTCCCGATGAGCTAGCCGTAAGGCGTTTCGTTCATCTCGACAAAAGTGTCGCAATAATCGGCTACCCACTCGACGCTTGCCCCCTGAAACAGCCGCCCCATTGCAGCCGTGCCCCGCAGGTACATTAGTGATATACTGATTGTCGGGCGGCGAAGAATTGTCACCGATGAAGGAAAAAGTTCCCCCGCGGATCTACTGCATTCCCGCGACCAAGGCACCAATCGTGGCGGTGTTGCGCCGCGGGCCGACGAATTGGTCACATATAGGGCGCTGGGATATCGAAAAGGGACTCTACGAGCCCGGCGCATGGCTCGGCGGGCGCCTCTTCCCACGCCGCTCTGACCTTTCCCCCGATGGACGCTTTCTGTGTTACTTCGCGCACAAGCCCAGCGCCGCCTGGGAACATGGCGAGGCTTATGTAGCTCTCTCGAAGCTTCCCTGGCTGACGGCGCTCCACGCCTTCCCAACCTGCGGCACTTGGACACGCGGTTATTACTTCACCGAGGATCATGGCGAGAACAACCTTAAAGATATGAAGCTACCGATCCCCTACGGATTGCGCTCCATTGCTGCGGTTCAGTTGGCCAACGAACGGCGCCGCGGATGGGAGGAAACATTGGACTCTCCCAAGCGTGAACCACAAGATCTCTGGGACGAACGTCGCAATGCTCGCATGCATAAACGCCAACCCCAAGGCAACCTGCTCCTTTGCGTGGAAAGTCGCGGCTGGGCGGGAGGCGAGTTCGGCGTTGATCAGGCGGTCGACGGCCTGCGCGTCCGGTACTGGCTGGAAGCCAACGGAGAACTCGAGGCGTTGGATCATCTGCAATGGGCGGACTGGGATAGAGAAGGACACCTGTTGGTCGCTACGCGTAGCGGGAAGCTCCAAGTTTTGAATTTCGATGGCGATGGCTCCGAGGTGTTGTTCGAAGAAGACCTGTCGATCTATGAACCGAACCCCAGCCCCGCGCCCGCGTGGGCCCAGCGATGGTAGGCCGCGAGCTTTTTCGGATAACCCCGCTCGCCTCGGCCAGCGCGGCCGCAAATCGAACATCCTTATTTGACCCGGTTGGCGTTTTGCTGCTAGGAATCGCGATGGGGAAGTGTGGCCAGTGCTGTAGCTTGACTACGAAATTCGATCCCCTTGCCGAAAAAAACCCGTTTGGAGTACTATTCGCCAGTTGCCAAAGCGATTGCGCTCCAGGATGCGAGAGTTTGAAAACCGGAGGAGGTTATCATGTCGTACCCGACGATTAGAATGGAAAGGCCCAGCGTGTACAATGGCTTGGACTGGTTGGTTGCCTTGGACGAGGGCTTGTTTGCCAATGAAGGGCTGAATGTCGAGTTGGTCGCCCATGGCGGAGAGCGCAAGACCAACCTTGACGTCACGGACTGGAACCAGGTGCGCTCCAATGCCGGCCATGCGGAAGCCGTGGAACGGGGCGGCGCCAACATTTTCAATGCTTGCGAGTGGGGAAATTATCGCCGGTCGCAGGACAGCGCTGTGGGCTGCCGACAACTGGGCCGGCGCGCCGCAATAGTCGCGGGCGCCGTAGCGGTACGACCGGACTCCGACATCTACACGCCGCAGCAGCTGGCCAATAAAACGATTGCTGTTCCGTTCCATGCCGGCACCCATTATTTGACCTTACAGCTGCTCGAAGGCTTCGTGCCGCGGGACCTGATCAAGCTGGTGAGCAGCGGGCGGCCGGCCGAACGCTACCGCGCGATGATGGACGGCAGCGTCGATGCCTGTAGCGTGCGCGAGCCCTGGATCACCATCGCCGAGAAAAACGGCTGCCGCTTGATTGTCCAGGGTTTTTACAACGGCACCGACACGGCGACTGCGGAAATCAGCGCGGAAGCCTATAGCGCCATCAACCGGGCGCTCGCCGAAGCGGTAAGGCGCATCAACGCGGACAAACGCGCTTACCTCCACTACTTTATCGAATACGAAAAAGGCGCGGAGGTGAAAACCCTCACCCCTGATGATTTCAATCTCAATCGGCTCATCTTCGTCGAGCCGGGCAAACCCATTCCCCAGGAGCAGCTCCTAAGAACCTACGACTGGATGGTGAGCTGGAATCTCATCGATGCCGGTCACGAAGTCCAGGATCTGATCAACAGCGAGGTGATGGCGCCGGCTTGATCTTTTTTTTGCCTCCGGGTCCTACCTCTTTTCCGTGGAGGAAAAAAGCGCGCCAAGGACGCGCCGCAGGTCCGCTTCGCCGCCGGGCAGCAGATCAAATTTTGTCGTGTCGTCGGCTTTTTTTAAGATTTTCTGACCGCGGCCGTCTCGATGCATCCGAAGCAACACATTCGCTAATCGCTCGGCCACCTCCGCTGAGAGATCTCTTCGTACCGACAACAGATGGCGTGGCAGCTGCTCTGTTTGCGCCAGAACAGTAATCTGCGTTCTTTTCTCCTCCTCAAGAAGGGCGTGATCGTCGTCGCTGAACGCCCCCGCCGCTACTTTATTGGAAAGCACCCAATCGACGAGTTGTGCCTGAGAGCGGGCAAAGATATACCCAATCACTGCCGGCGAGCCATGGGGATCAAACCGGCTCTTGTTGGCGAGCCGGAAGCCTTTTCGCTGGAGAAATAATTTCGGCAGAAAGTATCCCGAAGTCGAATCGGCATCTTCGAAGCCAATGATTTTCCCCTGCAAGTCCTCCAGCCGTTTCACGCCCCCGTTTTTTTTTGTGAAAAGAAGGCTTTGATATTCGGCTTTACCCCTTTTCCAACGCCGCAAGATTACCCTTGCGGCGCCGTGAACATGGTTCACGATATGAGTCGCATAGGGGCTTTCCAGGAAGAAATCGACTCTTCTTTGTTCGAGAAGTTTCACGAGCTGAAAGGCGGTGGGGGCAACCATGACGGCACCCGAGATGTCTGATGGATTAGAAAGCTTGTCGGCCGCATAACGCGCAAATTCCCCGAAATCCTCCTCGATCCGTTGGCGATAGGTTTCCGAGACAATTCCCAAAGTGAGCGCGTTGCCCAGCCCTTTCTCCTTCGTTTGGGCCACGACTGCGGAGCCTCGGATCGCGCCGCATAAAAATGCGATGAGTAGAATCAGGGCGCAGGTTGGTAGTCTTTTTCTCTTGGGCATCGCAGTTTAGGAGGCAATCGGCGCAGAGCGCGGAGCAGGTAAATCTGCGCGTGATACTTGCTTATTTAATCGAATTGTTTGTAACCAAAAAAACATATGCCGATAGATAGCATAGTACAATCAAACGGGTCTATGGACTCTTTGGGATGGCAGGCAGGACTTGATATAGTAGAGCCCCGGCGCTTCGACGGAGGTAAAAACATGGCACTGGCGATTGCAGGAATGGCAAAGCTTCTCGGACAACTGACGATCCTGATTCCCGCCACCGATTCCCTGGTCAGAGGACTGAGCGAGGCCGTTTCGCGGGTACGGCAAAATCCATCGGCCGACCGACGGCTGCAGGATTTGGAACGAGCAATTGAGCTGCAGGTTAACGTCAATAAAAGCTTGAGCGAGCAATTACATATCATTCAATCAGTGCTCGCCAAGGTCCAAAGATCCTTTAAGGTTCTCGTCTTCCTCATGACCGCAAGCATCGCTCTGGCCATCGTGGCGAGCCTCCTGGCGTTCTGGAAATAAAATAGTTTGGCATTTTATATGACCCGTCAATCGGACAAGATCGCAAAGAAAGCCGTGAATATCGGAGTCAACTCGCCAATTGCCGAATGGCCCCGATACGCTCCTCCGGTGTCGGATGCGAGTAGTGGTAGGCGGAATACCAGGGATGCGGCGTCAAATTGGAGAGGTTTTTCACCGTGAGGTTCACCAACGCCTGCTCCATCGACTTGCCCTCTCCGAGGGTTGCCACGGCAAAGCGGTCCGCTTCGTACTCATGCTTGCGCGACAGCCAATTGATCAGCGGCCCCAAATAAAAAGTAACCGGCCCGCAAAGCAAGGTGAAAAGCACTAGCGCTCCGTGGTTCGAAGGATTCGCCAAACCGAAGGCGGCGAATAGCGGCCGGTAGTGCACCAGCAAACTAAGAAGGTAAATTCCGAAGAGAAGAAATAAGCCTTGGACGACCAGCATCCGGCGGATATGTTTCATCTTGTAGTGACCCATTTCATGGGCCAAAACCGCGAGCCCCTCCTCCGTGCTCATTTGCTCAATCAGGGTATCGAACAAAACGATTCTTTTGGCCTTGCCGAGCCCGGTGAAATAGGCGTTGGAATGGGCCGAGCGCTTTGAGCCGTCCATTGAGTAAATACCGTTGGTCTTGAATCCCACCTGGTCGGCCATACGCAAGATTCGATCTTGCAATTCCCCTTTTTTCAGCGGTTCGAATTTATTGAATATCGGGGCGATGAGTGTCGGGTAGATGACAACCATCAAGAGCTGGAAACCCGATATAAAAACAAAGGCCCATAGCCACCAGCTCCATCCCATGGCTTCCATCAGCCAAAGAACCACGAATAAAAAAGGGATGCCGATTAGCATGCCCAGCAAAAGACCTTTTAGCTTGTCGGCGATGTAAAGCTTTAGCGTGGTCTTATTAAAACCGAACCGGGCTTCGAGCCCGAAGGTGGCATAGAGATCGAGAGGCAAGCCGGTGAGGGAAAAAATCAAGGCTATGGCGAAACAAAAAATAATACCGTGGGCGTTCTGAAACGGAATCCACCAACGCCCGATCTCGCGCCCCAGGCCGTCTAAAAAGGGCAACAGCCCGCTGAAAAGCACGATGAGGGTGACCGCCCGGCCGTAGACTTCCGCCCAACGCTGGTACCGTCCTTTGGCTAGGGTGTACTCCACCGACTTATCAAATTCTGCGGAACTAATCTTTTTTTGAAAAAAATCAGGTATTTTTTTTTCCGCCCGACGCGCCCGAACAAAGCTTAAGTTCAGCTCATTGAGGGCATATTCAACCACGAACTCCAGAGCAAATAGGGTAAGGAATAATCCGATGATCAGCTGTTCCATCGCCAATGGGGAACCAACGGGTTAAGGAAAAACCGATCTGAAAGCGGCGGTACCCGGTTACGCGGCAGGTAACTTGTAATTAAACGTAAGCTTGCCTTCGTTCTCGTCGATTTCAACCTGGCCGCCGCCCTGCAACTTGCCGAAAAGGATTTCGTCGGCGAGAACCCGTTTGATCTCGTTTTGGATCAGTCTAGCCATTGGGCGCGCTCCGAAAGCGGGGTCGTAACCCCGTTCCGCAAACCAACGCTTGGCCTTAGCGGTGAGTTGTAGAAAAACCTTTTTCTCGTTGAGCTGGTTGTCGAGTTCCATGATGAATTTGTCGACCACTCGCTCGATGATTTCCATGCTTAGCGAATTAAACACTATCATGGCATCGAGACGATTGCGGAACTCGGGGCTGAACATTTTCTCAATGGCTTCTTTACCCTTACCCGCGTTGGATTGAGCGGCAAAGCCGAGAGGGGCTCCGCTCAGTTCCCGTGCCCCGGCATTGGTTGTCATGATCAGTATAATGTTGCGGAAATCGGCCTTTTTCCCATTGTTATCCGTGAGCGTGGCATGGTCCATCACCTGCAGCAGAATATTGAACAAATCGGGATGGGCTTTTTCGATCTCATCAAGCAACAAAACGGCATGAGGATTGCGATTGATGGCATCGGTCAACAGGCCGCCCTGATCGAAACCAACATAACCCGGAGGGGCGCCGATGAGCCGCGATACGGTGTGTTTTTCCATGTACTCGCTCATGTCGAAGCGGATAAACTCAATACCCATAACCTGAGCTAACTGTTTCGCCACCTCGGTTTTGCCCACGCCCGTGGGCCCGGAGAAGAGAAAACAACCGATGGGTTTTTCGGGGTTCCCCAGACCCGAGCGCGAAAGTTTGATTGTGCTCGCCAGCGTTTCAATCGCCGAATCCTGGCCAAAAACCGTTAGCTTCAAATCGCGATCGAGGTTCTGCAATTGTTCCTTGTCGGAGAAAGACACGCTGCGCGGCGGTATTTTGGCAATCTTGGCGACGATTTTTTCGACGTCTTTGGTCCCTATGGTTTTCTTTCGTTTCTCCGCCGGCAGGATCTTCACGGCGGCGCCGATTTCGTCTATGACATCGATGGCTTTGTCCGGTAGGCGCCGGTCGTTGATATGTTTCGCCGAAAGCTGGACCGCGGCGTGAAGGGCGGCCGAAGAGTAGTGCACGCCGTGGTGCTTTTCGTAATGGGGCTTTAACCCCTGGAGGATTTTGTAGGCCTCGTCGACGCTGGGCTCGGGGATCTCGATTTTCTGAAAGCGGCGCGCCAAGGCGCGGTCGCGCTCGAAATAGCTCTTATAGTCGTGATAGGTGGTGGAGCCGATGCATTTGAGCTCTCCCGAAGCCAGGGCGGGTTTTAGGATATTGGAAGCATCCATCGAGCCTCCGCTGGTCGCCCCAGCGCCAACGATGGTGTGAATCTCGTCGATGAATAAAATCGAATTGGGCTGCTTTTTTAAACCCGCCAAAACCCCTTTCAATCGAGCCTCGAAATCGCCACGAAATCTAGTGCCGGCGAGCAACGCCCCCATGTCAAGCGCGTATATCATGCCATCTTTGAGAGCGTCAGGAACTTCCCCGCGGTGAATTTTTAGCGCCAGCCCCTCAGCGATCGCCGTCTTGCCGACGCCGGGGTCGCCGACATAGATTGGATTATTCTTGCGCCGCCGGCAAAGGACGTGGATTGTCCGCTCGATCTCGTCAGCCCGGCCGATCAGCGGATCGATGTTGCCTTGCGCAGCTTTTTCCACCAAGTTTACCGTGAAGGCCTCTAAGGGATTGGCGCGTCCGGCCGGTTTGTCTTCTTCCTCCCGCTCCTCGTCGCTTTGCGGCCCCTCCTCACCATGGGCCATCTTGGAGATTCCATGAGAAACGAAGTTAACGACGTCGAAACGCGTAATTCCCTGTTCTTCCAGCAGGTGGATCGCATAGGAATCGGGTTCGCGGAACATGGCAATGAGTAAATTTCCGCCGTTGATCTGCTTTTTTTCCGCCGATTGGGCGTGGATCACCGTTCTCTGCAGCACCCGATGAAAGCTCAGAGTCTGCTGCGGCTCCCGTTCCATTCCCGCAGGGAGGGTTTCCAATTGACCGTCGAAGAATTCTTCGAGAGCTTTGCGGAGTCGATCGATATCTCCGCCGCAGCTGACAATCGCATTACGACCATCCTTATCCTGTAGTAACGCGTAAAGGAGATGCTCCAAGCAGACATATTCATGCCGCCGCCGCTTCGCTTCACGCAGCGCGCTGTTTAAGGTCCCCTCTAATTCCTTGCTGATCATCCTAGGCTTCTTCCATCGAGCATTTGAGCGGATATTCGTGTTGCCGCGCCAGGTTCTCTACCAGGGTCACCTTAGTCTCCGCGATCTCATAAGTATAGACGCCCGCTACGCCGATCCCTTTTTTGTGAACATGCAGCATGATCTGGACCGCCTCGGTTTGTTCCTTGTGGAAAACATACTGCAGTACCTGGACAACAAACTCCTTGGTTGTATAATCGTCATTGTGCAGCAAAACTTTGTAGAGCGGCGGCTTTTTTAGCTTCTTTTTGGTCTCGGTGACCAGACCATGGTCAAATTCTGTTTCCCTTCGGCTCATGGATTTACCTTAGCTGCTTGAAACGTTATAAATCTAACACGCTTTTCCTCCAAGTGGCAATCCTTGAAAAGCGCAAGAAAAGAGTCCTCTTTGGGTTAAGCCCTTGCGCTGCGAGATAACGGCCGTGTTATACTAAAACGGTAATTTTATTACGCCTTCATGGTATTGTAAAATTTAGCCCATCCTCCGAGGTGTCCCATGCTCTCAAATAAAGTCAGCGAGATTATGACCACTAATTTGACGACCGCCGCCAGTTCAAAGACGGTTTTCGAGGTGATGGAAAAAATGGTACAGGAAGACGTCGGGCGCATAGTGGTCATGGATAACGAAGTTCCTGTAGGGATATTTACTGAAAAGGACGTGCTCAAGCGAATCATAAATCAACGCGAGCCGAGAAAAACCAACATACGGGAGGTCATGACGGCGCCGGTCCGGGCGGTAGGAGAGGAGACTCACATCGTCGCAGCCTTTGGCGAGATGTACAAAGGCAAGTACCGCCATCTCTTGGTGCGTGGAAGGCGAGGCAAAATCGTGGGCATTGTCTCCATGCGTCGTATCCTCAAGATCGCCGTAGAGCTGGGGCAAGGTCGGAGCGAAACCAACACCCTGGCCAGCATCGCCACAACACCTCCTCCTTTGGTTGATCCGTCGTTGTCAGTTCACGAGGCGATCAATACCATGGTCCAAATGGGCGTGGGCGCCGTCGTCGTCAGTGTCGGGGAAATGCCACAGGGCATCTTCACCGAGCGTGACGTATTGAAGAAGGTTGCGGTAACAGAAATTGACACCAAGAAAACGATTGTCAAGGATGTCATGACGGCCCCCCTCGTGACCATGAAAAGCTCGGCGCTGATCGGCGACGCGCTGGGCGAAATGTATCGGCGCGACATAAGGAATATGCCGGTTCAGGGAGATGCTGGCGAGTTGATCGGGATTGTCTCGATGCCCGACGTTCTCCAGTACGCCCAGGCATTCGACATCGATGAAAAGGTGCGGCAAACTTGGAAAGAGGTCGAGGCGTACTACGACTCTGAGGAGCACTATACTCCCGGTTAACGAAACTAACCGATTGTTTCGTAAGGCAAATATGCTAGAATTGGGCCGTTTGCCAAAAGCCTGAAGGAGGTTTCATTTTGGAGACACCAACAATCAATGACCTTAGTATCTGCGTCGCCACCGAGAACGGGTCGGGGAGCGCTTCGTCGAATAATATTCTCTTCAAGGCGATCTTCAAAATGGGCATTCCCTGCTCCTCGAAGAACATGTTTCCATCGAACATCCAGGGCTTGCCTACTTGGTACCAAATTCGCGCCTCCGCGGACGGTTACCTAAGCCGCAAAGACGTCATCGACGTGATGGTCATGTTCAATGATGCCACCGCCGCCAAGGATATCTATCGGGTGCGCGACGGCGGGTTGATTCTTTACGACGATTCAACCCCTTTGCCACCTCAACTTAAACGGGATGGAGTCCAATATTTGGGAGTTCCCGCTAATAAGCTGGTCACGAAACTGGTTCCCGCCTCGCCGCTGCGCGCCAAGCAGCGAAACATGGTTTACGTCGGCGCCTTGGCGTACCTGTTTGGCATCGACATGGAAGTGATCAGAGCGGTTTTGGAAGATACTTTTGGCAAAAAACCGGCGGTCATAGAATCCAATTTCGTCTGCATTGACGCCGGCTACCAGCATGTGCAAGAGCAGGGTGCCAAACAGAATATTGCCCGGCTGGCGACAATTGCCAACGGCAACAAAGGCAAAATCATTACCGAAGGAAACACGGCGGCAGCTCTTGGCGCGATCTATGGCGGCGCTTCGGTGATTTGCTGGTATCCCATCACTCCATCCAGTTCTCTCGCTGAGGCCATGGAACATTATCTTCCCAGGCTGCGAAAACCCATCGATGGAAAACTTTCCTACGCCATCATTCAGGCCGAAGACGAGATTGCCTCGGCCAGCATGATTGTCGGCGCGGGTTGGGCCGGCGCGCGCGCCATGACCTCCACCTCCGGGCCGGGCGTCTCGCTCATGAATGAATCCATCGGACTTGCTTATTTCGCCGAGGTCCCATGTGTGTTTTTTATCATTCAACGGGGCGGTCCCTCCACCGGACTGCCGACGAGGACCCAACAGGCGGATATCTCCCTGATGTACGGGGCGTCGCACGGTGACACGCGCCATATCATTTTGATTCCCCACGACATGAATTCCTGCTTTGACATTGCGCGCCGCAGCTTCGACATTGCCGACCGCTTTCAGACACCGATATTCGTCGCCTTGGACCTCGACCTCGGCATGAATCTCTGGCCCTCCGAGCCGCTAAAACTACAACAGGAACCTTTTGATTTGGGCAAACGATTAACCCCAGAGCAGCTCGAAGAGTGGTCCAAAGCCGGCAAAAAATTCCGCCGCTATTTCGACCACGACGACGACGGCATCCCTTACCGCACGGTGCCGGGGAACGAGCATCCGATGGCTTCTTTCTTTACCCGCGGCTCCGGCCACGACGCCGACGCCAAATATTCCGAGGATGAACACGACTATAAATATATCCTCGACCGGCTGCGGAAAAAGTTCGAGACCGCGCGCTTGCATGTGCCGAAACCCATCGTGGAGATAACCCGAGGGGTGAAAACCGGTATTATCTGTTACGGTTCCAGTTACGAGCCGGTGCGCGAGGCACGGGATCGATTGAAAGCGGCGGGGCTAAAAACCAACCACATGGTGATTCGTGCCCTGCCCCTGACGAGCGAGGTCCGAGAGTTTCTCGCGGAGCACGATACCATCTATCTTGTAGAACAAAACCGCGACGCTCAAATGGCGGCCATTATCAAGGATGAATTTCCGGACTTGGGGGCAAAAATGACCAGCGTCCTCGTGTACAACGGCCTACCCATGACTGCCGGGGAGGTGGTCAGACAAATCTTCGATGCCTCGCAGTCGGCACAACTCAAAACGGCTCAAATGTAAGGATGCATATATGGCGGAAGCAAAACTCAACCGTGTAAATTTAGCGGAAAAAAACTATGAAGGGGCCGCCTCGACCATGTGCCGGGGATGCGGTCATGACGCAATTTCGGCTTCAGTCATGCGAGCCTATTACAGTAGTAGCATCGACCCGCGCAAGGTCATAAAACTCAGCGGTATCGGCTGTTCTTCCAAGACGCCGGCCTATTTTATGAGCCAGTCCTTCGGCTTCAATGCCGTGCACGGCCGGATGTCGGCGGTTGCCACCGGAGCCAATCTGGCCAATCACAAGCTGCTTCCCATCGGCGTTTCCGGCGATGGCGACACCTCGGCCATCGGCTTGGGCAACTTTTGCCATATGATGCGGCGTAACGTGAACATCACCTATATCATCGAGAACAACGGCGTTTATGGCCTCACCAAGGGCCAATTTTCGGCGACAGCAGAGCGGGGCACAGTCATGAAAGGCGGAAAGGTAAACGAGATGCCCGCTATTGACTTGGCCGAGCTTGCCATTACCCTTGGCGCCAGCTACGTGGCGCGGAGTTTCTCCGGGGATCGCAAACAACTCACGCCGCTGATCCAGGGCGCCGTGGCCCACAAAGGCTGCGCCATCCTCGACGTGCTGAGCCCCTGCGTGACTTTTAACAACCACGAGGGATCCACCAAGAGTTTGAAATACATAAAAGAACACCTCGACCCGCTCCACGATATCGACTTTATCCCGCCTTTCGACAATATCGAAGTCGACTACGACGAGGGAACCGACTGCGAGGTGACGCTGCATCACGGCTCGCGCATCATTTTGCACAAGCTGAAATCGGACTTCGATCCGTCGAATAAAATGCAAGCGATCGAGGCGATCAATGCCGCGGTTGCCGAAGGCAAGTTCTTAACGGGGTTGATCTATTGCGACCCCAATCGGCCGGATTTTGCCGACGAGGTCAATCTCTGCGATACCCCGCTGGCGGAGCTCGGCGAGGACGTGTTGCGCCCCCCGGCAGAAATGCTCGACCGGATTAACGCCGAGATGATGAAATAAAAAAAAGCGGGACAGTCCCCTTCTAATTGCTCATAGGCCTTGGGCCTGGCTTGGCAGCTCCTTCCAAGTCTCGATAATTTCCCCTGAAGACGCCACCAGGCCAAAATGGCGTCGTATGTTCTCCAGTGTCCCGAGGTGAAGCTTTGCCTCGTAGGCCGCCGAGCAGTCGTCAACCATCGTCACGTAATAATCGTACATGTAAGCGTCTCGAGCCGTCGTCTCGACGCAAACATTGGTCGCCACCCCGCATACCAGGACACTCTGAATATTTTTGGCTTTTAGCACCGTGTTGAGATCGGTGTTGATAAAGGCGCTGTAGCGGTGTTTGATCACGACGCGTTCGGAAGCGAGCGGGCTGATCCCCGAATAAAAGTCCGCGCCCCAGCTTCCTTCGCGGCAGGTATTTAGCCCGCCGCGCTGAGAGCCGCGATAAATCCAGGAGGGAGTGTCGGTCCACTCGCTATGGGTCGTTCGAATATAAACTACCGTCAGGCCAACGCGCCGGGCCTCATCGGTTAACCGGGTGAGATTGGGGATTATTGCCAGCGCCGCGCTGACGTCTTCGCCGCGCTTCCCCGCGCTTCCCTGCGGGCTGACAAAATCGTTCTGCACATCGACGACGATCAAGGCCGCGTGTTTTGGATCACAGCGCTCTTTGAGACTTCGAAGGATTTCCATTTTTTGCCTCCAGTCAATTCATGACCCCTCAGCGGTCCAACGTACGGGTGAAAACTGTTTGCTGATAACAGACGGCTGTCTCAATGGTCGTGCTTCCTTTGCAATCCCCCATGTCCCATGGCCATGATATCGGCGCGGGTAATTTTCTCCCCCGCCAAAAGCCGCGGCAAGAGAATGTCAAAGGCGCTGAACGGATCATGCAGCACGCAGCCCGATAGGCCCAGAACCGGTGTCTCCTTCAAATACGCCATCAAAAACATCGAGCCCGGCAGCACTGGAAAGCCATGGGATTCGATTTTGGCGCCGCTGCGCCGGATACCTTCCGGGGTCTGGTCGTCCGGATCCACCGACATCCCCCCGCTTACCAAGATCAATTCAGCCCCGGCTTGATGGGCGTTTTGGACCAGTTTGGCGATCTGATCCGGATCGTCGGGAGCTAATTGTTTATCCGCCAAGCCCGAGCCCATCTCGCCTACTTTGCGCCGTACGACGGGCTCGAATCCGTCTTTGATTCGCCCGGTGTAAACCTCGCTGCCGGTGACGATGAGGTGAATTTTTCGTGCCGGCATGGGTAGAATCGTTACCATCGGTCGGTCTTTGCACAATGCCTCGGCCCGGGCAATCAGCTCTTGTTTCACGACCACGGGAATCGTACGCGTGCCGGCCACGACATCACCTTTTTTCACATAGCGGTTCGTCGGTAGCGTCGCCAGCATCAGGTCGCCCAGTGAATTGAAGCGATAGAGTAAATCGGCATCGACTTTCAAAAGTCCGGGAATTTTGGCCACCAGATTGACACGACCCTCGCTGGGATCGGTCAAGCTCAGATGCTTTCCCGCTGCGGCTTTTGCTAATCTCTTTGCCGCGTCCTCTTCGTGGAGCTCATCTTTTTCCAGCTCCATGACATATATGTGGGCTTTACCGACATCCAACAGCTTGGCGACGTCTTCGACTCGAATGATATGACCACGTCGAAAAGCCGGCCCCTTGTGTTTGCCGGGAACGATCTCGGTAATGTCATGGGCCAGGGGTAAACCCACCGCTTCTTCAACCGGTATCACTTTGAGCATACAAACTCTCTCCTCAATCGAGCAGCGCTCGGCGTTTCGAGCGTTACTTTTTCACCAGTTACAACAAAAGGCAAGTCTCTAAAGAGCCAGCGATAAATTCGTTTGATAACCCTTCACCCCTGTTGTAAGGATTGACTGTTTTCCGTGAGTTTTTCTTTCAGGTCCCGGGAGAGACTTATATATGGAAGCGGTTTCGACGACTCCAATCGACGCCAATGCGGCACCTCAAAGCCCGACTTTTGGCGAAGCTTTCCGTTTCTGGGTCAAACTGGGATTTATCAGTTTCGGTGGCCCGACGGGACAGATCGCCATCATGAATACCGAACTGGTGGAAAGAAGACGCTGGATCTCCCAGGAGCGTTTTCTCCACGCGCTCAACTACTGCATGCTGTTGCCGGGTCCCGAAGCGCAGCAGCTGGCGACCTATGTCGGCTGGCTGCTCCATCGCACCTGGGGCGGCATCGTCGCGGGAGCGTTCTTCGTCATTCCGTCGATCTTTATTCTCCTCTTCCTGAGCTGGATCTATGCCGCCTATGGCAACGTGCCGCTCGTGGCCGCGGCGTTTTATGGCCTCAAGCCCGCGGTTACCGCCATTGTCGCTTCGGCGACGATCCAAATCGGGCGCCGCGCGTTGAAGAACGAAGTCATGTACGTCATCGCCCTCTTGGCTTTTATCGGCATTTACTTCATCGGAATTCCGTTTCCCGTCATCATCATTAGCGCTGGTCTGGTAGGTTTTTTCGGCGGTAAATTCTGGACGGCAAAGTTTTATGTCATCAAACCCCATGGCGCCGCAACCGAGCAGGCGGTCATCTCGGATCACTCGGAAGTCGAACACGCCCGACCCTCCTGGCAGCGGGCTTTTGCCGTGCTGCTAATCTGCGGCGCTCTCTGGGCCGCGCCGATGATCGGCGTCGCCCTGTGGAGGGGCACCGACGATATCTTCTTTCAAATCGGCGTCTTTTTCAGCAAGGCGGCGGTGGTCACCTTCGGCGGCGCCTATGCGGTTCTGGCCTATATCGCCCAGGCGGCCGTTGAGCATTACGGCTGGCTGCGTCCCGGCCAGATGCTCGACGGCCTCGGTCTGGCCGAGACCACACCCGGACCTCTCATCATGGTGACACAGTTCGTCGGCTTCATGGCCGCCTGGCAAAACGTCACCGATCTCGCGCCGCTGACCGCTGCCATCATCGGCGCTTTGATGACCACCTGGGTGACGTTCACCCCATGCTTTCTCTGGATCTTTCTCGGGGCGCCGTTCATCGAGCGGCTGCGCGGCAATGTGGTGCTAACAAGCGCTCTGTCTGCCATCACCGCCGCGGTGGTTGGTGTCGTGCTCAACCTCGCCGTGTTTTTCGCCGTTCATGTTCTGTTCCCGAAAAACAGCGGTGTAGTTTTAAGTAACCTCGACGTTATGGCTCTGGCGATCACACTCGTAGCGTTTGTCGGCATGGTGCGCTGGAAGTGGGACATCATGCTGGTGGTCGCGGGCGGCGCAGCAGCGGGGCTCGTATATAAACTTATCTTGGGAATGTGAGTGGACTGAAATCACATAGGTTGAAAGAGTCAGTAACTGGAGTGTGTTGATGAAATGGGTAACGCGAGTGAATATTCGGGTCAACCGAACCGCCACCGCTTGGTTAATTCGACGTTTCATCGATCCGATGGCCGAAATTATTTTTGTTGAGCCTAACGAAGTCGCCCGAGTGCAGTTACAACAAGGAGCGAAAGGATTCGAGGCTCCCGCCGCCACCTATCCCCACAAGGATGACAAAGGGCGCTGCTCTTTTAAAGCGCTCGTTGACGAGCATTGTTCGAATGATCCAGTACTCAAACAAATCGCACGCATCGTCCGCGGCGCCGACTTTGCCGACGAGATCGATCTGACAAAAGAATCGTCCGGATTCCGCGCCATCTCACAAGGCTTTCCATTGGTCACCAAAGATGACCACGAAACCGTCGAGAAAGCCTGCTTTGTTTACGATGCGCTGTACGCTTCGCTCGGCAATAAGCCGGCCGACCAGTAATGCGAAGAACCTGATTTCCCACTATGGACTTTTGTCTGAAATTGCCCTATAAGCATGAGGTGAGCGCGGTTTCCCTAAAATCAAAATTCTCTCGCTTTATTTTTCTCCCAACATGCCTAGCCGTCGCGTTATTGCTACCGACCTTGCATTTTCATCCGGGTCACGACCATTTCGAAGCGGGTCACGCGAACCCACTGATTATCCTACACGCCGATTTTTTGTCTCCATCGGTTCCCGATAGAACGCTGGATAACCACGCCCATCCAAGACTCGAAGATGCGGGCGACTTTGATTTTTACCGGACCCACCGTTTGGCGTCGCTGGTCCGGCTTACTGACTTTACCGTATTTGGTTTTGAGCAGGCTCCTGAAAGATTCGCCGCTGATATAACTCAGATCGATGTTCGGCCCACTGGTTTCCTCGACGTTCGCGAACACCCGCCACCTGCAACACGAGCGCGTCCAGCTCCTAATTCACCGCGTTCGCCGCCAAGCTTCGCATAGATTCCGCATCATTTTTGATTTCCCTCAAGGGAATATCGTTGTCTGTCTCAGCTAAAGCCTAGCTCTCAGGAGTAATTCCTCGCCTGAGAAACGGAGGATAAGATGCCTCGACGATGTGTCGTCTGCCTTTCTAATGAATCTCATTTACTTCGAATGTTATACCTTGTGACCGCTGCTACGCTCCTAGTCGTGAGCGCCACGACCTTCCGTGCATATGGAGCGGAAACATTCCTCGCCGATTCCACTAAAGTAACCGTTCCAACGAACCAGATGGTGCTGGATGCCCTAGTTGCCGACGTCCTGAAACACAATCCCGAAGTCAGCTTCTATGAAGCCGAAATTGCCGCCGCTAGAGGCCAAGCGCGAACCGCGGCGACATGGGGCAATCCGGAGCTGTCCACTACAGTCGGTGACAAGCGTGTGACAGGCGACGACCTAGCCGCTGAAGGTCTCGCCTGGTCGGTATCGGTACGACAGACATTTGAATGGCCGGGACGCATCCCACTACGAAAAGCCATCGCCAACCAACAGATACAATTGGCCGATCTGGGTTTCGCCCAGTTCAAAGCCACGCTCACCGCGCGGACGCGTTCCATTGCCTTCGCCTTGTTCGCCGCTCAGCAGAAGGCAGCGGCTACCCGAGAGGTCGCCGGCCGGTTTCATGCCTTGCGCCAGGTGCTGGTGCAACGGGACCTCGCCGGAATCACGCCGGAGTTGGAATTGCGCATCATCGAAGCGACAGGGATCACGATGCTCCGCAAGGCCAGTGAGGCCTCGGTGGTGGAACAAGCAGCGATGCTTGAACTGAACCAACTGCGGGGCCAGCCGTGGCAGCAGGCGATGAAAATTGCCCCAGTGGATCTAGTGCTCACCCCTGCCCCAGAGCCGGACGCTTTGTTGACGGCAGCGAGGGCGAATAATTTCGAATTACAAATGCGGCAGGTGGAGCTTGAACAACAGGGCTTCAAGGTATCGCTGGCCGTAAACGAAAGGTACCCCTCGTTTGCCATAGGGCCTTACTTTTCCCAAGAGCGAGCGGGCGACCGTGAGCGACAAATCGGTATCGGCATCTCAGTACCGCTGCCCCTTTGGAATCGAAACGAGGGTAACATCGAGACCGCCACGGCCCGGCAGAAGCAGGCGGAAACAGCGATGTACGTGACGCAACGAAGCATCGAAAGGCAAGTCGTCGAGAAGGCCCTGACGTATCGGACAAAGTTAGCCGAGATGGCGAAGTGGCGACCGGAGTCGGTGTCTGAATTTCGCAAAGCGGCGGAACTCGCCGATCGTCATTACCGACTAGGCGCCGTGCCGATCACAACGTACGTCGAATTGCAGAAACAATATCTGGACGCGGTCGAGGCACTGCTTGAAACCAGGCGTGACGCGCTCGAAGCCGGGCAACAACTGGAACTGCTCACCGGGCTTGATATCAGCGCGGCCCAGACCAAATCTCCGAAACCCTGAGGCGTGCCAGCTATGATTGACAAAATCCTCGAATTTTCCATGCGCCAGCCCGGCTTTATTCTCCTAGCCGCGGCCGCACTGCTCGGTGTCGGTCTTTGGTCGGCGCTGCATCTGCCGATTGACGCCGTGCCTGATATTACTGCTCCGCAAGTCCAGGTAAACACGGAAGTTCCCGCGCTCGCCGCCGAAGAGTCGGAAAAGCTCGTTACCCAACCTATCGAAATCGCCCTGGCCGGCTTGCCCGGCGTGGACGAAATGCGTTCGCTGACAAAATTCGGCCTCTCGCAGGTGACAATCCAGTTTAAGGACGGGACTGATATCTACCGCGCCCGCCAGCTTGTTGCCGAACGCCTGCAGGGAGTATTGGAACGCTTGCCTTCGGGTGCACTACCCAAACTCGCGCCCATCAGCACGGGCCTTGGGGAAATCTTCTACTACAGCGTCAACTACCGTGCGGCGGCAAAGAGTAAACCAACGACGGAACTGCAACAGTTAATCGAGCTGAGCGAAATCCAGGAATACGTCATTAAGCCTCTGCTGCGTACGGTTCCGGGCATTGCCGAAATCAACGAGAGCGGCGGCTACGAAAAGCAATTTGTCGTCCAGCCTAAACCCGATTCGCTGGCCCAAGTGAACATGACATTCAGCGAATTGGCCGACCTTGTCGCGCAGAACGTCGAGAACGCAGGCGGCGGTATTATCAGCCGCGGTGCTGAGCAACTCACCATCCGAGCCGTAAGTCGCGTAAACAATGCGGAGGAGATTGCCAACCTGCCGCTCAAATTCGGTGCCGGTGTCCGGCCGCTCCTTGTCAAAGACGTAGCCGAAGTTAGAACAGGGACCAAATTCCGCACGGGCGCGGCAACCCTCAACGGTCGCGAGGCAGTCATCGGCACGACCATGATGCTCGCGGGCGAGAACAGCCGCGAGGTGGCCGAACGGGTCAAAACGCGTATAGCCGAGATTCAGACCAAGCTGCCGGACGGCGTGGAGATTCAGATACAATATGACCGTTCCCAGCTTATTGATCGCACCGTCAGAACTGTCAGGAACAATCTTTTCGAGGGCGCGGTGCTCGTGGTTGCGGTGCTGATTGGGTTGCTGGGCAACTGGCGCGCAGCGCTTATCGTTGCTTCGGCAATCCCGCTGTCGTTCCTCTTCGCGCTCATGGGCATGACACGCTTCGGCATCTCCGGCAACCTGATGAGCCTCGGTGCTGTGGATTTCGGCCTTATCATCGACGGCGCGGTCGTTATCGTGGAGAACGTCGTCCGCCGGCTCGGGCAACGGCAGCACGAGCTTGAACGCGTGCTCACGGTCGAGGAACGAGCTCATACCGTGCTCGTCGCTGCGAAGCAGGTCGGCAATCCCATGTTCTTTGGCGTGGTCATCATCACGGTCGTCTATATCCCGATTCTCGCGCTCACGGGAATTGAAGGGAAAATGTTTCATCCGATGGCGCTCACCGTCATGCTTGCTCTCGCGGGCGCGTTGCTGCTCTCGCTCACGTTGATGCCGGTGTTTTGCTCGTTTGTTTTGCGCGGCAAAATTCATGAAGGCGACAACCGGATAATCCGCCTCGCTAAGCGCGTCTATGAGCCTACGCTTCGGATTGCATTACGAGCGCGCTGGATCGTGGTTGCCGCTACCGTCGCGATATTTGCCGGCTCGCTTTGGCTATTCCAGCATCTGGGGGCGGAGTTTGTGCCCAAACTTGACGAAGGTTCCATTACCGCAATGCTCTACAAGCCTGTCGGTATGAGCTTGGAAGAGTCGCTAAGGACCGACGTCGAAGTCGAGAACCGGCTATTCAAGGAATTTCCGGAAATCACGCGCATCTTTACCCGCATCGGCACGAGCGAAATCGCCACCGACCCGATGCCACCCAACGAGAGCGACGTTTACATCTTCTACAAGCCGTTCGCTGACTGGCCGAAAACGGCCGGGCGTCCGGCGAATAAAGCGGAATTGCGCGAGCAGATCGAGGCGATGCTCAAGAAAATCAACCCCGACTACAGCATCCTCTTTGCTCAGCCGATCGAGATGCGCTTCAACGAGATGCTTGAAGGCACGAGAGCCGAGTTATCCGTTAAGATCTTCGGCAACGATTATGACGTGCTGGAAAAATACGCGGAACAAATTAAGGGCATTCTCGAAAAAACGCCCGGCGTGGCACAGGTCGAATTCGAGACCGAGGGGCGCACGCCGCAATTGCAGATGCAGATCAAGCGTGACGTGCTACAGCGTTACAGTCTGCAGGCCGCCGAGGCAAATAAAGCCATCAGCATCGCACTGGCGGGTCAGGAGGTGGGCGTTATCGTCGATGGCAACCGCAGGTACGACATTGTCGTTCGGATGCCCGAACAATTACGCGCGGATGATGAGCAGATCAAGAAGTTACCGGTGCGCGTCGGCCAGAACGGTATCATCTCGCTTGGAAAACTGGTGGAGTTTAGAACACTCAAGGCAGTCGAACCCATTCGACGGGATGACGGCCAGCGCCGCGCGGCCCTAATGGTGAACCTTAAAGTCCGCGACGTGGAAGGCTTCGTCCGCGAAGCCGAGCGACGCATCAAGGAACAGGTGCGTTTGCCGGACAATTACATCATCGAGTTCGGGGGGCAGTTCAAAAACCTTCAGGAAGCACGTACGCGCCTCGCTGTGGTCGTTCCCTCGGCTCTGGCGCTCATCTTTATGCTCATCTTTTTCGCATTCGGTAGCCTGCGACAGGCCTTGTTGGTCTATTCCGGAGTTCCCTTGGCCGTCACCGGTGGTATCCTCGCGCTCTGGCTGCGCGGGATGCCATTCAGCATTACGGCGGCAGTGGGTTTCATCGCGCTCTCCGGCGTGGCTGTTCTGAACGGCCTAGTGATGATCAGCTACTTTAACCAGCTCCGCGAAGAGGGCAAATCCATCCGTGACTCGGTCATCGAAGGATCCATCACGCGCCTGCGCCCGGTGCTGATGACCGCTTTGGTGGCCAGCTTTGGTTTCGTGCCGATGGCCATAGCTTCGGGAGCCGGGGCGGAAGTACAGCGTCCACTTGCAACGGTCGTCATTGGTGGTATTCTCAGTTCCACTTTCCTGACGTTGATATTACTTCCGGTACTTTACGATTGGGTCGAACGCCGAGTGGCCGCCCGGGTATCGAGCAAACAAATGTCATGACCCGTATGTTCCAATACGCGGAGATTGACGATGGATTTGGCGCGTGAACTCATAGCGACTGGGCTCCGCAAAAGCTCGCGACCTTGGGAACTCTCGTGAGCCACAAAAGAGAGTTCTTGGCGCTTTGCTGTCCGCTCGGCCTTGTCTTTTTTAGGGTCGCTGCTGAAGCCGCTGAATTACGGCCGATCGACGGTATTGCCGATAACAGCTTCCTTATCGAAGAGGCCTATAATCAAGAACCTGGCGTCGTCCAGCATATTTTCTCCGCACAATTTGGGGCGGAGCGAGAAGAAAAGCCGAGGAATCGGGGTTGGACGTTCAACTTTACGCAGGAGTGGCCCATTTTTTCTGAGCTGCACCAGTTTTCATACACCATTCCCATTTATCAAATACATGGCGGAGGAGAAAGTCAGAGCGGGATCGGCGACATCCTCCTAAACTACCGTCTTCAAGCGATCGAGGAAAGTGAGTGTCTTCCCGCTTTTGCTCCCAGGTTGAGTTTGATCCTTCCGACTGGGAGCGTGGATAAAGGGACGGGCTACGGCGCTGTAGGCTACCAATGGAACTTCCCCATAAGCAAAAAAGTAGGACCGCGCCTGGCGTTCCACGCCAACGCTGGTCTCACACATATCCCCCGAGCGCGCGCTCGCTCGGACGGAGTCCTCTCACCTCGACGCTCGCTATTGTCTCCTAATCTAGGAGCGAGTGGCATCTTTGCTTTCACTTAGCGTGTGCACCTCATGTTGGAATGGGTTGGCAACTTTGAGGTAAGCATTGACGATCAGGGGCGAAAGCAGCGCGACTTCATCTCAGCAGTTTCTCCAGGAGTGCGTGTGGCTGCGATAGACAGGGACAACCTGCAGTTTGTCATCGGCTTCGCGTTCCCGATCGGCCTTACCAGGCCGACTAATGACTACGGCGTTTTTATGTACCTCTCACTCGAACACAAGTTTCTTAAGCCGTGAAAAAAGAGCTGCCCGGGGCGCCAGACCAAGCGCTGTTTTTAGAAAAGGAACGATGGGCGAGGCTTCCTTCCACCGGCTCGGGAGCTCGTACGTCCCTATCGATACGATGATTACTCAACGCACGACGAGAACGGAATTTGCCTTCGGTGAAGCCTTCCGGTGGAAGGTCTTCAAGACGACTTTCTTTCTCGTTTTTTTTCTCTATTCCTGTAACCAGCAAAATGAGGCGAAACAGTTGATCGCCGCGGCGAGAACCAGCGAACAGGAAGGGAATTTAGAGCGAGCCGCAGATCTTTATCATCGGGCGGCACATTTACGGCCGCGGGATTTTCAAATCCAGTATCAGGCTGCGCTTACCTCCATTCAGGTCGAAAGTCTAAAGGATGCGCGGGAGCATTTTGAAGCGGCAATTTCATTAAAACCCGAGTCCGCCGTGGCTCATCTCAACCTCGGTGTTACGTATCTGAGACTAGGAATGCTTGAGAAAGGCACAAAAGAGTTAAAAGAGGCGCTGCGTTTGGATCCCCGGTTAACCAGGGCCCACTTCAATCTAGGCATGCTAGCACTGGATCAAGGCGGCCTTGCTGAGGCCGAGGACTTCTTCAAGAACGCGATTGCCACCGACCCTGACCACCAAACGTCTTACGTACGTCTAGCCAATCTTTACATTCGACAGAAAAAGTATTCCGCCGCTCTCTCGTTGTTAAAGACTGCTTTGACCCTGGATGCCAGTGACTCTGTTGCACATTTCAACCTTGGATTGGTATACGAGAGTATTCGCGAGCTTGAGAAGTCTTTAGCATCGTTTAGAAGGGCCACGGAGATCAATCCCTCTTATACGGCTGCTCATTATAACCGCGGGACTCTCTTCATGAAGATGGGCCGTTACAAGGAAGCGATTGAGTCACTTACCCAAGCTACAAAATTGAATCCAAAATTTAGTGACGCGTTTTATAATTTAGCGGTAGCTTACGTTTATTCAGGAAAGAGAGATGAAGCGTTTGAGAATCTCAAATTAGCCATCGAGCTAAACTCTGAGCTGGCGAAAGAAGCTCAAAACGATCAGGATTTCAAGCGCATCCGCTCGGACGCCCGGTTTGTGGCTCTCTTCGCGAATAAAGTCCTGCCGCCTAACAACTAGGTGACCAAACATCGCGCCACCAGAGCTAGCTCCATTTCGATGCCCATCTCAGGCTGAAAGTAAAGTAACCGCCAAACGGTACGGCAATGAAGCCAGATGACCTGCACTGTTCTGCCTCGCGCGCATGGCATGTTCTCTTGCCGAGGAGTATCAGTTCTCTATGAGTAACTTCGGCGCTTCTCACTCCGATAACGATCCACGTCATAGCCAACATGATCACGCGCAGGGCGCGATAGATCCGGCGGTGCTCACCACGAAACGCGGCATTGGGGCGGTGAAGTGGTCACTTGTTGGCTTGGGTGCCACGGCTCTAGTCCAGGCAGTCATCGTTTTCTTTTCGGGGAGTGTCGTGCTGCTTGCCGACACGATCCACAACATTGCCGATGCGGGGACGGCCATTCCTCAATCATAAGATCTGGACTTATTCGCTGTCCTTGACAGAATTTTGCGACTCATATATCTCGAATTGCAATAAAAAACGATCACCACAAGCGCGGAGATTCGGATCTCTCGGCAGGATTGATTTGTCACTATATGATTCACCACAATTTTTGAGTTCCTCGCTAAACAACAAGCTGCACGAACCATCGATTGGGGAAAATTTATGAACGCAAATAATTATCTTTGGGGTGCTTTGATTACCTGCGGAATTTTAATCGTGATTCTGTTTTTTCGAATCTTGAGTTTGGAGAGTCGAGTACAGCGTTTTGCCGAGATCGACGGCAGCAATCTCGCCATTCGTGAGTCTTTGAAGCGGCTGGAAGAGGAGCTTGAGACGGTCAAGGAATCGGCGCCGGGTCTGGGAGCTTATATGACCACTATTCAATTGCACGCGGCCAAACTCTGGTTTGCCGCCAAGGCTGCCAACTGGGAGCTGGCTGGCCATCAGCTTCACGAGATGGAAGAAGCCATGGAAGCCGTGAAAAAATCGAACGTTGAGAAAAACGGAGTGAAAATCTCCAACGTCATGGACGCCGTTTTGCAGACACAGATTGCCGAGCTAGAAAAATCCATCAAGCAAAAAAGTCAGACGGAATTTTTAAAAGCTTACGACATGACCTTGAGCGCGTGTAACGGTTGCCACATAGAATCGGGTCACAAATTTATTCAAATCGTCAGGCCTTCGGCCCCGCCTGTCACCAATCAAAAGTGGGAGTTGTCGGCTCAATAGCTCGCCCCAACGGCGCGGAGAGTGAAAATTTGGAATTTTTACAACACCCGGAGGATAAGAATGCCCGAAATAATCGAAATCGCACCGGATGTATACCGGATATCGACGTTTGTCCCGGAGTTTAATCTCCAGTTCAATCAGTTCTTGCTCAAAGACGACGAGCCACTGCTTTTTCACACGGGGCTGAAAAGGATTTTTCCCGATGTTCGCGATGCCGTTAGCTCGATCCTGGAACCGTCAAAGATTCGCTGGATTAGCTTCAGCCATTTCGAAGCGGATGAGTGCGGTACGCTGAACGAGTGGCTGTCCATTGCGCCGCACGCCCAGCCCGCCTGCAGTCTCGTGGGTGCCATGGTGAGCGTCGATGATATCGCACTGCGCTCTTCCCGGGGGTTAGCGGATGGTGAAATCTTACAGACCGGCAAATACCGCCTGCAATTTCTTCAAACACCCCATGTGCCGCACTGCTGGGAAGCCGGGCTTTTATTCGAACAAACCGAGGGAACGCTATTATGCTCAGATCTCTTCGCCCACCAGGGCAAGGTCGAGGCACAAACCGCCTCCGATATCGTTGGCCGAGTCAGGCAAAACCTCATCAGCGACCAGCAGGGGCCATTGGCCAACGCTTACCCCTACACGGCCCAAACGGAAAAAATTTTTTTTCGCTTGTCGGCCCTCAAGCCAAAAACGCTGGCGACGATGCATGGCTCGACGTTTGTCGGAGACGGTGCGCGGGCACTGCAGGATCTGGGAGCGACGTTGAGAGAAGTTTTGGGAGGGGAAAAATAACCGCTAGGTTTCTTCTTCACCCTGCACGCAGCGGTCGATGCTTCGCACGCGCCGAGCGCGGGAAGCATCCGTTGCAGAGTCCTCGGATGCTCATTTCTCGACACTACCCGCAGTGAGGGCTAAAAAAGGGCGGCGTTTCAGATTTTATTTGAAACACCGCCCTCATTTGTTGCTTACCGCTTCCTTGGGTGGAAGGGCTACCCGTTAATTTGTGGAGATTCTATCGCATCCCGATCATCCGAGTCGTCACTAAGTTCTGGCGACGTCATAGCGATCCAGGTTCATCACCTTGTCCCAGGCCGCGACAAAGTCATGGACAAACTTCTCCTGGGAGTCCGCACATCCATAGACTTCGGCCAGGGCGCGGAGCTGGGAGTTTGAACCGAAGACGAGATCGACGCGCGTGCCGGTCCACTTGACCTTGCCCGTCTTGCGGTCGCGCCCTTCGAACAGGTCCCTCGCGTCAGAGACCGGCTTCCACTCCGTGCGCATGTCGAGCATGTTCACGAAGAAGTCGTTGGTCAGCGCCTCGGGCTTCGTGGTGAAGACGCCGTGCTTGGCACCGCCGACGTTGGTCCCCAGCATGCGCATGCCGCCGACGAGCACCGTCATCTCGGGCGCCGTGAGCGTCAGCAGCTGCGCCTTGTCGACCAGCAGCGCCTCAGCGGAGACCGTATACTCGCCCTTCAGGTAGTTGCGGAAGCCGTCGGCGAGCGGCTCGAGCACGGCGAAGGATTCGACGTCCGTCTGCGCCTGCGAGGCGTCCATGCGGCCGGGCTTGAACGGCACCTTCACGCTGACGCCGGCCTTCTTCGCGGCCTGCTCGACGCCCGCGCAGCCCGCGAGCACGATCAGGTCGGCGAGCGACACCTTCTTGCCGCCCTTGGCCTTCTTGTTGAACTCGGCCTGGATGCCCTCGAGCGTCTTCAGCACCTTCGCGAGCTCGGCCGGCTGGTTGACTTCCCAGTCTTTCTGCGGGGCGAGGCGGATGCGCGCGCCGTTGGCGCCGCCGCGCTTGTCGGAGCCACGGAAGGTGGACGCCGACGCCCAGGCCGTCGACACGAGCTGCGCCACGGACAGCTTGGAGGCGAGGATCTTCTTCTTGAGGTCGGCAATCTCCTTCGCGCCTATCAGCTTGTGATTGACCGCGGGAATCGGATCCTGCCAGATCAGCTCTTCCTTCGGCACTTCCGGTCCCAGGTAGCGGGCGCGCGGGCCCATGTCGCGGTGCGTCAGCTTGAACCAGGCGCGCGCGAAGGCATCGGCGAAGGCCTGCGGGTCGTCGAGGAACC
>Ga0187893_10000221_pt1 | contig 142071 bp, 114 predicted proteins | sample MA1701074metaG_FD_139574 | JGI IMG/M metagenome (GOLD analysis project Ga0187893, IMG submission 139574) | White microbial mat communities from a basaltic lava cave in the Kipuka Kanohina Cave System on the Island of Hawaii, USA - MA170107-4 metaG ...
CGTGCCGTCATCCGTCGTAATGGCGGGATTGGTGTTGCCGCCCAAGCAGTCGGGGCTGTTCGCGCTGCAATGGTATCCGTTTCGATTGGGTCCGGTCGTCGCGCCGCCGCACGTACCGTGCGTCCCCGTATCAAACCCGCCGAAGGCGGGTTGCACCCGCCCCGGCGGATTGGACGGGTTCGGGTGGTACAGATCGACGCTGGTGATCTTGATCGCCGAGCTGCCGTCGCCTCCCGCCGCGGTGGCCGGTGGGACCATGGTAAAGGTCAGGGCCCGCGTGCGGCACTTGCCGCCGGTGCCCAACGTGCAGTCCGTCGTCGGCGTGGGGGGCGGCGCAGCGGCTTGAGCACAAGCACAGGTACACCCGCCGGCCGGATCGCCGGGGGGCCGGCAGGGGCCTTCCTCGCAGTCGGCGTCGACTTCGCACTCTTCGTCATTGCTCGTGGCCTCGAGGATCCCGTTGCCGCACAGGGGCGTGGGACACGAACACGCAGGAACGTCGCAGTCGTGATCGGCAGTACACGGTTGGTCAATGTTGCCGACCGTGCAAGTGCCGCTTACGCAATCGCCCAAGGTGGCGTGGCACTGGGCATTGTTCGCGCAGGGGCGGCCGACCAGACCGGCCACGCAGAAGCCGCCGGAGCAGATGCCGTTGGCGTCGTCTCCGCAGGCGCCTGGGCAGGAATCGCTCTGCGTCCCGTCACAGGTTTCGCCGATCTCGAGGATGTTGTTGCCGCAATTGGAGTTGCAGCGGCACTGGGCGTTGCAGCCGGCCGCGCCGCAAATGCCGTTGGCCGGCACCGACGGCAGGGTACAGCCAACGCCGCCGGTTCCGGGATCACAAAGCTCGCCGGCTTCGATGCTGCCGTTGCCACAGCACGGTACGCAGGTGCATTCGCCATCGGTCCCCGGCGTACGGCACGTGGTCTGGAAGTTTGTACACGGAGTTCCGCCGCCGCTTGCCGAAGTGTCGCACTTCTCGCCGAGTCCGGAGGATAGCACGGCGTCTCCGCAGACAAACGGGGGACATTGACACTGGTAATCACACTCTCCGTCGCAGAGGGCGTCGTCGGTGCCGTCGCACTGTTCGCCGCCGAGGGGCTCGCGGGTGTTGTTGCCGCAGAACGGAATCGCGGTCCCCGGCATGTCGAGGGCGATGGTCAAGCTGCCCTGCACCGGAACGGCGTTGTCGAACATCCCCACGCGCACCGTGTAGCAATTGCCGCTCACGACGTTGATCTCCACCTCCGACTGGGCTCCACTCCACGGGCACGTGTTGGTATGGTAGAAATTGGCTTGATCGTCGTCGTAGCAGCCGTCGGTCACGGGGACCGTGTATCCGGCATCACCCGGGCAGGGACACGCCGGCGAATTGGGGTCGTCGTAGACGGCGATGACGGTGTCGCCGCCGCGCTCACAGTCGCAGGTGCTGATGTAAGCCGACGAACTGACGGTCGGGGTATAGAAGTACCAGATGTCGGACTCCCAGGCGGTGTTGGCCGTGCCTTCGCAATCCGTCTCCGCCTCACCGTCCAGGTTGGCCCCGAACAGGTGGAAGGGGAAATTCCCCTCGCTGACGAAGATCCCGTCGTCGCAGGTGTCGTTGGGCTCGACCGGGCATTGGAACGGCGGAACATCGGAACAGCTGTCCTGGTTGAACTGCCAGCTTCCGCCCAGTGTGGCGCAGGCCAGGATGGTAAGGTCCTGACAGGGTTGGACGGGGTCGCCGGTGCAACATGCCCGAACCGGGCTGGCCGGAGGATCGAAGGCCACGTTCAGGCACCAGGCGGGATCGCGCATGGCGTTGGGGTCGGTCACGAACAGCTTGACCGAGTCTTCGGTGAAGATGTCAGACTCGATATCGGTGCAGACCGAGTCGAGGAACGCGAAGTTGTTCCCCTGGTTTGTGCCCGCGTCGAGCTGATAGAAGTTGCACTCCGGCTCGCCGCCGGTGGTGTTGTTGGCGACCTCGAGGAAGTAGATCTGATCGGCCTGCAACTGCACGAGCGGCCACTGAGTCGTGGGGATCAACGAAAGCTGGAAGTCGTAGAATCGGTTGTCCGGTCCCCAGGTGGAGACGGTGCGAGCGGTTTCCTGGGTGCGCGGGGATGGGAAAAAGGCGGTGGCCCATTCGCCCAGCAGCACGCCCGGGAAATACCCCTCGGTGGAGGGCAAATACAGACGCACGGTGAACTCATCGGTTACCTTGAGACCGCTGCCCTGCGTGCCGTCCTCACAGTTATCCCGGCGGCCTGGATAGAAGCCGATGTAGTGACCTAGCACGCAAACCTCCTCCAGCACGGCGGTCTGCGTCGGTTTGATGTCATCGGCCTGTCGAGTCGCGCCGGCGATCGAAGAGGCGTCCGACAACCAGACGTAGGGCCCGGCTTCGCGATGGCACTTGGCCTCGCTGAAGTGCTGGCAGAGCGGACAGGGGTCCGGCTGAGCGATTTCATTGGCCGTTCCGACGCAGTCCCCCGCACAGTCGTCGTTGGTCCGGCAGGAGAACCCCGCATCCGCGCCGGCGCCGCAGCGACCACCCTTACACTGGATGCCGCCGACGAAGACCGCTCGACCGAGGCCGTTTCCGAGGTCGGGGTCGTCCTCGCACTCTTCCTTGGTCATGAGCGGAGTGGGCGAAGTGTCGGAGTGGCGATTGTCTCTGCACTGGCCGGGGGCGATGCAGCAGGAGCCTGTCCGGCAGCTGGAGGGCTGACAGAGATTGGCAGGCGTTCCGAAATACTGCGGCGGAGCAATGAAGTACCCTGCCAGATCGTCGCACTCCCCTTGATTGACCTCACTGCACTGCTTGTTGCACGTCTCCCCACCGGGGCATTCGGAGTCATCCGTGCAAGGAGTCCCGGCGATGCTGCAGGTCGCAGGACCGTGGCAGCAAACGGCGGTGGGACAGGGCTCCACGGTGACGTGAAGCTGGTATTTCCCGCGGTGACCGGCGAGGAAGGAGAGGATCGGATAGTAGTAATCTCCGGCATCCAGCGGACCGAACCACTGCCAGAGGTTGTCCTCATCGCAGTAGGGCAGCCCGCGGAAGTTGTCGTCCTCGCCGATGTGCTGGGGCGGGGCGGTGTTGCCGATGAGGTCGTTGCAGTTGCAATCCAGGGCCATGAAAGCCCAGGCCGGCTCGTGCACCGGTTCGGTGCAGCAGAAGTCGATCCTTACCCAGGCGCAATCATTGTCGCAGAAGCCGGGGTCCGCGCAGTCATCATCGGTCACGCAGGGATCGCCGTTGTCCGCGCCGCCGCTGCACTGCCCGCGAAGCCCCAACGCCTCCCACCAGCCGGGGTCGTCGGCGGCCGCGTTGTCGACGACGCCGAAGCACGAATCCGGGCGCTCGAAAGTGCTCGACGCCGGGGTGTTGTCGCCCGAAATGGTGACCGTCTTGGGGGCGGCCAGAGGGATGGTAATCACGTGGACCCGTGCGTCGGCGCAATTGTCGGCGCCGGACCAGCGCATCCCGCAATCACCGAAACAGATGCCCGCCTGACAGTCGGAATCGTCGCTGCAGGCCAGGCCGTTGCGAAGCCCGCCCACGCACTCGTCGTCCACGCTGCACGTGCCGTTTTCCTTGCAGTCGGCGTCCGTCGTGCAGGAGCCGGCGCAGTCGGCGTCCACCGTGCAAGTCTGCCCGAAAAAGACGCTGTCATTCGCGCACACCGTGAGCGTACACACGCCCGGCGCGCACGGCGTATTGTCGTTGCAAGGGATGCCCGGAGTGGGACTGGCGGCGTTACACGCGCCGCAGCTCCCCGACGGGCCAAAGACGCTGGTGCCGGAGCATTTCGTCGAGACGCAGGTTCCCGCATCCGAGCGACAGGTGGCGTCGTTGGCGGAGCACACGTCCCCGACGTTGCCGCCCAGGCACTTGCCGGGGGCGTCGGCGGGGTCGGTTGGATCGTCGCAGTCCGCGTTGGTGAAGCACGGCGTGTCGAAGTAGTCGTTCACACCGTCGTCGTCTTCGTCGAGGTAGCATTTGCCCGCGCAGCGCCCGCAGTCGTCGTCGCTGTCGCACGTTGTATCGTTCAGGGCGGTTGTGCCGCTCATGCAGCGCATGGCCTGGGGCTGCCGGCAGCAATGCTGCTGGGGGGCGTCTCTTTCATCGTCGGTGTCGCAGGTGGTGCCGAACCCCTGGAAGTACTTGCAATCGGCCGCGGAATCGCAGGGCGCGCCCGTTCCGACGCCGCCGGTGCAGGCGCCGCAGTCCATTCCGCTTGAGCAAGCCGTGCCGGCTTGGGGACCACCCACGCAAAGGCTCGAACTGCAAGTCCCGGCGGTGCAGGTGCCATCGGCGCACGCCCCCGCCGTGCTCACTTCCGAGCAAGAGCCGGTGACAGGATTGCAGCAAGCGCCGCCGACGCAGAAGTTGCGCCGGCAGATCGAAGCGGCGCAATCGCCTTCGATCTTGCACTGCGCGTGGCTGGAGCAGGAGTTGCCGATAAAGCCCGCGGTGCAGATGCCGTCGGTGCAGACGCCGGCCACGTCGCAGGCGTCGTCGTCCGAAGCGCTCGTGCAGCCGATTGGGCTGAAACCAACGAGACACCCAAAACCATTGCAATGAGCGTTGAAGGGCTCGCAGGTGGTCCCCGCGGTCAAGGCATGGCACTGGGCGTCGTTCGTACAAGTGACTCCCGTGTTCGGCGCCTGGCAACGACGGCAGTTGGTTGTGACCGATCCGCCGTTGCAGGTGGCGCACAGCGTACCGGTCCCGTGGCTGATGTCGCCCGCGCCGTCGCAAACCCAGGAGACCACGCCGTCGCTGCACCTGCCGGTGTCCGTATCGCAGCAGGCGCCCGTGGGCCCGACTTCCTTATCGCCGGCCAGCTCGAACGCCAGAACCTGGGGTTGCCCCAGCCAAGTGGCGTTGGTCGGTCCGCCGTTCACCCAGAGCTGGTTGACGTTGTTGTCGCCGACCTGCTCGGAAGCGACCGACAGCCACACGTGCCGGCTGTTGGGCTGGAAGGCGTTCGCGGTGCGGCTGACCACATAGCCGGCGCCGGGGATGGTGAGGGAAGGTTGGAATTGCACCACACGAACGCCGACTTCGGTGCCGGCGACGGGGGCCATGACGATATCTTCGATGAAGTTGGGGGTGCAGGTGCCGATGCCGTTGCCGGTGCAGCACGCGGCCGGCGTACCCGGCGCGGTACACTGCGCGTTGGTGTTGTTGTCGTAGAACTCGAGCAGGATGCGGTCCGCGGCGGTGGTCGGCCCACCGACCCAGCGCATGACGTCGAGGCCGAGGAAGGTCGTTACGCACGTTCCGCCGCCGCAATCCACGCTCGTGTTGCACGAGCCGTTGTTGTTGCCGCCCACGCAGAACTTGGCGTTGCTGATGGTGTAGTCGTCCCCGAGCTTGTTAAGGGGAGTGGAGCCGGGACCGCCCGGCGAGGGCACGTTAAGGCTGGAATCGGAGACGGGACCAACGGTGACGAGATATTGAGGGGGGCCGCTCGACGAAGTTTGGGTGATGCCGCTGCTGTACTTGGGGCACCCCCACGCCTCGCTGCTATTCGCCGGGGAACCGCCGCAGAGCCCGCCAATGGGCTCCTGGCCGGCATCGGCTGCGAACCAGTTGCCGGGGCAGCTCGCCAGCTTCTCCTGGATGCAGAAGGGATCGGCTGCGACGGTGCAGCATCGCCCGTTGTAGCAGAGCGCTGGAGCCGGTGTGCACGTACCACCTCCGGGGCAGTCGGCGACGGTCTTGCAGGCGCGCGTATTATTGTCGCCGCCCAGGCACCGGCTCTTCACACACTCGCCGCTACGGCATTGGGAGTCGACGTCGCACCCCAGATCATCCGTTTCGCAAACGCCCGAGGGATTCCCTCCGCAATTCGAATCGCCCAAGCAGGGGTCGCCGTTGTCGGTCCCGCCGTTGCAAATACCTCCGTAGCACTTGCCTTCGTTGCAGTCGGCGTTGCCGCCGCACGGATTCAGGCCGCGAACGCAAGTTCCGGTTCCGGTGTTGCAGGTTTCGACGCCGTTGCAGTCGCGCCCGTCGTCGCAGTCGCCGTTGCTGGCGCAGGCTTCCACGCAACGATCGCAAAGACCGCCGCGGCAGTCCGCGTTGACATCACAAGGATCCCCCTCATTGTCGCTGCCTAGCGCACAGGTTGCGAATTCGGTCATGCACTCGTCGGTGTCGCAGCAGGTCGGCGCCGTGCCCGGGGCGCAGGCGCCGTAGCAGATGCCGCCGCCGGTGCAGTCGTCATTGGCGTCGCAGGCGGCGCCGGGGTTCCCGCTGCTCGGGGAGCAGACGAGGTTCCGGCAGACTTCCCCGCCGTTGCAGAAGTTGTCGTCGTCGCAGCCGCCCTCGACCAAGGTGAAGCCGTCGGGCACCGGTTCGTGCAGGCACTTACCGCTCCCGATGGGAGCGCCCGGGGCGATATCGCACGTGTCGATGGTGCATTTATTGTTGTCGTCGCACGAGATGTTGAAGGAGCAACCGCCCGTGGCGACCTGACCTTGGAGGACGAGGGGCATGGGCCCGGAATAGAGCCCGGCTTGGCGGTCGCGGGTCATCTGATCGTCGCGATAGTCGACGATCTCGTTGGAGACCACCGGGAACTCGCCCTGAGGCATCTGCCCGGCGACAGCCCGCTGCCGAAGCGGACGACTCTGCGGGACGAAGCCAGGATCGCCCGACGGATCGCGAGCGAGCCGCTCATTGCTTGCGTCGGAAGTGATGGCCCGATCCGGATCAGGCGCGCCGCCCACCCGCGCACCTCCCTGGGGCGCGATCGTGGGCGCTTGCGCCGCGGGCGCTGCCGATGTCCCGTGGACGCTCGCTTCTCTGCTGGGCATGGGCAAGGGACGCCCCGTCGGCGCTCCCGCCAAGCTGAGACCGTAAGCCAAAGTACACAGTGCCGCTGCGCCCAACCAGGCGCGTCTTTCACTCTTCGCTGCTCTCATTGTTCCTTACCTCCCAAACCCTGGGGCGACGCCCCAATCCCAGAAAATAGCGTTTTCCATGAAGCGCCCCGCTGCGCCACAACGCCGCGAGGAACGCATCGATCGGCAAATCCATGCGCACAGCGAAGCGGTGCCAAGCTGATGTCACCTATGAGCGACCCCCTCTTGCTCGCACGGGGTGCGACGGCCCCACCCTCCTCGCCGAACGAACTCGCTCGCCTTAGGTTCGAGGCGGGCGAGGTGGGGAGACGAGGCCCACGGTCGGCAAAACGGTCGCAATTGGCGGGGTGCGACTCGGTTTCCCAAGTCCGGTAAACCTCCGGTAGTCTAGCCGAAGCGCCCGGGTGACGCAAGCCGGAAGCAGGTTTTTTTCCCGCAACCGGGTTGTGATCGCGGGGCTGTCGGGCGTCGCGGTCGACGTCTGGGCAGTTCCTGAGTTTAACGGTTCAAGGGTTACTTATCCGACTCCTTCGCCGATGGGCGATGCGCCCTGCCTCAATGTGGGCGATACAGGACTCGAACCTGTGACCTCTCGGGTGTGATCCGAACGCTCTAGCCAACTGAGCTAATCGCCCCACGGAGTCTGGAGGAGACCCTACCGGGGGTGAGAGCCCTAAGCAACTCGCGCCGCGTCGCTGTCCGGTTCGGGTTTGAAGGAGCTGGGGACCGCGAGTATGCTGCGTGGCGCGCCGTCACGGCAGGGAGGCTGAATCCATGGCGAAGGGACGAAAAGGACCGGCGTTGTTCGAGCTTCTGGGGGAGGACGGCGGACGCGCCGTGCGCATGCCGCGCGTTTCGCGTTGGTGGGGGCGCGGGCGACGAAGCGATCCGCGGCCGGAGACGGTGCAGTCGCCGACGGTGGCGAGCGACTTTGTCGCCCCGGCGGCTCTGGCACGAGCGACGGGCGAGCGGGCATTCGAGATCACCGGCGATCGCGTTTCTGTTTCGCTCACCAGCCTCGGGGCGGCGGGCGTGATTTTCCTGACGCTCGCGGTCATGACGGCGGCGTACCTGATCGGCTCACGGCGCGGCGATCGTGCGGGGTTCGTGCGGGGTTACGAGAACGGCCGGGGCGCGGCCAGTGCGGCAGCGCAAGAGGACGAAGTCACCGCGGCGCGGAATCAGCCTCCGGCTGCGCACCTGCTGACGCCGCTGCGGCAGGAAGTCGCCAAGGAGAAATCTCCCGCGACCGTCGCGGCGAGCCCGGCTGCGGCGCCGCGCACGGGTTGGGCGCGCGACCTGACCTATATCGTGGTGCAGGAGTTTCCGGTCGGCGCGTCGGAACGGGCGCGGAACGCGCAGCAGTTTCTTGCGGATCGAGGCGTGCCGGCGGAGGTGGTCCCTGTCGGCGGGGGCGTTCACTTAATCGCCACGCAGGGGTACAATCACAAGGACGCGGGGCAGAAGAAGCTCGCGGAGCAGTTGTTAACCAAGATCCGCACCGTCGGCGGTCAATACTATACGAGCGGCGGCGGGTACAAACTGGAAGGCTACTACAAGACGCTGAAGCGGGATACCTGGTAGGCGAGTGTTGTGCCACTGCTCAGTGAGCAGTGCCAGGAGAGGGTTGCTTTCATGTCCATGGATCGTTCACTTCGATCGAAGAGCACGCTGGAACGGCATCGCAACGTCCTCACGCGGGCGGAGCGGGTCGCGATCCTCAAGGAAACGGAGCTTTGGCAGGAAGGCGGCAAGGTCACGGGTTTGCCGAAGGTCGCCCATCGCAAGGCGTCCGTGGGCAAGAAGGCCAAGGCCGAGAAGAAGCCCGTGGAAGGGGCGCCCGCCGCCGAAGGCGCCGCTCCGGCCGCCGCGGCAGCGACCGCAGAGAAGGGCGGCAAGGAAAAACCCGCCGGCAAGGAAAAGCCGGCCAAGGGCGGCAAGGAAAAGGGCTAAACCCCTGCTCCCGAAGCCAAAACGAACCCAGTTGCGGCCCCTCACCCCGACGCCTCTCCCGCGGGGAGAGGGGGTCAGAAGCGGACGCGGAACCACGGGGCCAAGAGAAGCGCTGCGATCATGGATACGACGAAGAACGTGACCACCCAGTAATCGCTTCCGTGAATCCACGAGTTTCGAGCGGGATACTCGATTTCGATCGACTCCGCGCCGGTTTCGCGGGGGCATCGTCCCTCGGTGGGGTGGAGCAACTGCGCGGTCCAGCGGGCTGCGGGGCGGGTTGCACTGACGCGTTCGAGCGCCTCTCCTACGACGATTTCCTTTTCAATGGCTTTTGCGTCCATGTGAAACACGAGCGTGTGCCGGCCGATGTCGCCGCCCCGAATCCGCCAGACGACCTCGCCGCCGCCGGGGACGGGCCCGACTTCGACGACGACGCCGGGGCTAGGCTGGAGGGTTGCGATTGCGGCCTTTGACGCCGCAGCGGTGAGCCTCAGTCGAATCAGGGATTGCTCGCCCGGGCGTAGCGGCCGCCATTGGTAGCGCACGCCCATCTGGGCGAGCAGCAAGAGCATCGGCAGGGCCATCCACAACACCGGTACGAGGACAAAGCGCTGAAGTCGGAGGGCGGCCCAGAGGATGCGCCCCTGACAGAGAAACATGACCCGCAAGTCGTCCTTGAAGAGCTTGAGAGCGAGCAGGTTCGCCTTGATGTCATCTTTGGCGCGGCCGATGGCGGCTTGATTGGAGAGGCGCCGAAAAGCGATGAGCATCACCAAGCCGACGGCGATCGATATGACCACCAGCCCCCACGTGATGGGGAGGAGACCGATCGCGGCGTAGGCCAAATCTCCCAGGAAAGTGCAGGTGGGATTGAGCACGGCCAGCACCGGCGAGAGCAGGGGATTGATCAGCGCGTCGAGGAGACTGAAAAGCCAACTGAAAAACGTGATAAGAACGTTCCAGAGCCACCACACCGCTTCCGCACCGCGAATGAGCAGCCAGTTGATCACGGACATAGGCCGTAGACCGTAGACTGTAGGCTGGTAGACCGCGACCTATAAGCCCACAGCCTACAGCCTACAGTCTGCAGTCTCATTCGATGTATCCCAGGCCGCGCAGGCGTTCGGTTACGTCGGCGTCCGATTCGGCGGACTCCAAGACGGCCAGCTCCTTTTCGATGATGTGGGTGATGAACTCCTCGGGCGTGGAGTACCCCGCCTTCTCGGAGACTTTTCGCACGCGATCGTAGAGATGGGCGTCGATCTTGATCTTGGACATTCTAGTTTCTCTCGTGGGCATCCGCGGTGAGTTTCTCGACCTTCAGGACGCTGGTTCCCGACATCGAGTCCGGTGTGGCCATTCCGAACAGTTCAAGGATGGTCGGTGCGAGGTCAATGAGCGCGGGGGCCGCTGCCGAGATCGGGCGGTTCATGAACAGCACGCCGGGTACTTGGTCGGCGGCGATGCAGTGGTCGGCGCTCCAGGCGGAGTCATTGTCCGCAAGTGCTTGATCCTCAATATCACCTTGCGTACTCGCCCAGGATGCGCGGTATCCTCGATGATACCCGATGACCAAATCGGGCCCCTTGTCGGCGAAGGGTCCGGAATAGACGTGATCACTGCGGTAGACCTGAGCGATCACAGGCCGGCCGCTCACGGGGTCCTTCACGTCGAGAAGCTTGCGGCTGATCTCGCGCAGGAGCGCGTCGCGCTCGCTGGGGTCAACGATGCCGTTGCGCTCCCGACCCTTTAAGTTCACATAGAGGCCGTTAAGGCCCAGGCCGTAGGCCCGGGTTGTCGCCCAGTCGACCAGGCGGCCCGCGGAGGGATTCATCAGGCTCTTGCAGTCGCGCGGGCCCAGATACCCCTCGTCGCGAAGCCAGGTATTGACGTTGAACTGCCGTTTGAAGTTGCAGAACCCGTGATCGGACAATAGCAGGAATGTCGCCTGTGGACCCATGCGGTCCATGACCTGTCCGACGACGCCGTCCATTTCGACATAGAGATCCTCAATCACGTGATGGTATTTGCGGGCATCCTCCGGCGTGCGCACGGGATGCTTCTCGTCGCCGTCCCACCAGAACATATGGGACTGCAAGTCGGTGCTCGAGAAATAGAAAAAGAGCAGCCCATCGCGATAGTTGTCCAGCGCGTATTGCAATAGTCGGCGTCGCTCTTCCAGTACGTACCGCGCCTGCTGAAGGTACTCTTCGTCCTTGAACACGCGATTGGAGAGGGCTTTGTGATCTTCCTGAAAGCCGGCCGTGTAGAACATGCCGAGCGCTTCAGATATTTGCTCCACAAATTCCGGCGGCTCACTGATGCGTTGTTCACCGGGATCAGATGGGTCGATGTTGACAGGAGTGACATACAGTCGAAAGGTCGGTCGCACTTCCTGCAAATAGAATCGACAGATGCCGGGTGCGTGCGCGGCTGGGAGGAAGGGCGGCATTTCCAGTTCATAACCCAGCTTACGCCAGTCGCTCCATTCTCCCTCGCGCAGAACGATCGTCTGACCCTGAATTTCGATCTTCACGAACGGCTCGGTGGGGTGACGGTAGATCTCGAACGGTATGGAGACACGGGCGGGCCGCTGCAAGCTCGTGTTCTCCGGGCCGGCCAGGCTGTTCTTGCCTAAGTGATGGCTGAAGCTGAACGGCTTGCGAATGCCGCCGGCCTCCTCGATGGTGCGAACGGTGTCAGAGGAGAAATACTGGTACGTGCCGTAGCTGCCGAGCAGATCGGGCACGCCCATTCCGCTCAAGCAGCACATGTGACCGTGGTGCGACGGGCTGGGCGGATAATTCGAAGGAATGTCATAGATGCGGATGGCAATACCGGCCTCGTCGAGATAGTCCCAGAATGGAATGCCGTGCCTCTGGAGGAGGGTCTGCGTGGGATTGTGGTTGAAGGGCCAGAGAGTGAGCGGAAGCTTGTGCTTGCCGACTTTCCATCCGTCGTTGCTAGGTATGGTTTTAGCCGCAGAGTAATACGGCTCGCACTGCTTGCTCGGATCACGATGAATGAAGTCAAAGATGCCGTGTACGCCCGGGCCGGCGCCGGTGATGAAGTTCGACCAAGCGACCGGACTTTGCGGGGGGATGCTTGTGCCGAGGCGGCGATAGCCGCCGCTGGCCCGCAGCGCCGCCAACTGAGGCATCCGACCCGCGTCCATCAGTCGCTCGCAGAGAACGGGGTCCATTCCGTCGAAACCGATGACTACGACTCGCGGCTGGGGCGCTTCTGCGTCGCATGCCGCGACGGTGAGCGCCGTGAGTAGACTTAGAACGCAGAGACGTGTCATGCGGCCACTGTCGGCTTCGCTGTCTCGCCCTGCTTCTTGCGGCGCGGGGACGGAATGTTCACGGAAAGGGGACGCCCGTCCATGACGGAGGGCGTGGGGATTCCGAACAAATCGAGCACCGTTGCGCCGATGTCCATGAGGCGCGGGTTGGGGGATTCAACCTTTCGATTGCAGAAGAGCACGCCGGGGATTAGCGCGGGATCAATACAATGATCGCCGCTCCAGGCCTTTGTGTTGTCGTGAAACACCCGGTCCGTCGCTTGACCGATGGCCGCCTCCCAGGAGACGCGGTAGCCGCGGTTGTAACCGACGATGATGTCGGGAGCGTCCTTTGCATATGGGCCGATATAGGTGCGCGGGCTGTTGAATGCTCGCCGAATGGCCACTTCGCCGTGCTGATCGTCTTTCAGTCCTGTGAGCTTCGCGCAGATTTCCTCGCGCAGGGCGTCTGCATCTTTAGGATCAACGATACCCTGTGCTTCGCGCCCGTGCACATTGAGCCAGAGGCCGGCCAGTCCCAGGCAGAAGGCTTTGGTGCGTGACCAGTCCACGCCGGCCAAGTACTTCTTCCCGCGGCCGTCCGGCAAGAAAGTCAAGTATCCGCTCTGCTCGAGCCACACGTTGAGATCGACTCCGCGACGAAACGGGTTGAACCCGTGATCGGAGATGATCATGAGCACGGTCCCGTCGTCGTCGCACTCTTTCATGGTGCGGCCGACCAGCTCATCCATTCGCGCGTAGAGTTCGTCGATCGCATGGCGATGGCCGTCGTTTGAACTGCCATTGAGAGCCGGGTGATGCGGATCGATGTATCTCCAGAACATGTGTTGAATGCGATCGGTGCCGTCAAATACGCAGACACAGAGGCCACGGCGCACCTTTTCGAGGGCGTCGAAGAACATTCGCTCGCGCTCGCTGTCTGCCTCCAGGCATTGGTGCAAAAAACCCTCATCGTCCAGAATGCGGGCATTCAATCCCCAGGTGTCTTCGGCCAGCCCGAGTGTGGCATAGAGCCCTTGTCTCTTAGCCAGATAGACCGAATACACGGAGGGATGGGAAATGGGCATGGCGGGCTTGGCGGGATGAAGTTGAATAGGGGTTACATATAGTTCCAATTCCGGTTCGGTTCGCAAAAGGAGGAACTGACAGATGCCACGGACTTTCATCCCCAGCCCAGCCTTGAACTGGACTTCGATCCACGGCGTGTATTTCCCCTTCTCGAGTGGGAACGCGCTTCCGTCCAGGCGCAGTGTCGCGCGGTCCGGCGCGGTGATGGTGATTTCGAAAGGGCAGCGCAGGGGCTCGCGCCGGCCGTGCAGTCCGTCCGGCGGGCCAACCAGGTGGGAGCGCACCGAATCGCCCTCGCGACGCACTCGGATTTGCTCGCCGCCGAGGTATTCTTCCTCGACGGCGGGGCTGGTCGAATAGTACGAAAAGGTGCCCTGACTTCCGCGCAAGTCGGGCACGCACATCGCGGACAGAAGCACGCCGCGGAACGGCTCGGCGGGGAAGGTGATGGGCACACGAACGACGCTGCTGAATACGCCGTGTTCGCCGAGGGTGTTCCAGAACGGTTTTCCTTTTCGTAGGAGACGAATGTCCGGCTTGCCTAGGGGAATCTTGTATTTGCCAATCTTCAGCACGCGCGACGGCTCGCGGATGCTCACCGAGGAGAGCAACGGCATGTAGTTCCGCCGGTCGCGGGTGAGGAAATCAAAGACGTTGTGCTTGCCGGGATTGCAGCCCGTCAGGAACGTGGACCAGGCCACTGGGGACAGCGGCGGCGCTGTCGTGGCGAGCCGGGTAAACGTGCCCATTTCGGCAAGCCGCTTGAGGTTGGGCATTTTCCCGGCGGCCATATACTTTTCGGCGAGGGTCGGCTCCATGCCGTCGAGGCCGAGAATGACGACGCGCTTGACCTTGGCGTTGGCCATGGCACGGCGACCGCGAAGGAACCGAATCAGCCAGCGGACCGGCCAGAGAAAGATGGCGATGAAGCCGGAAAGGAACGCCGCGAAAAACGCAAAGAGCGTCGTCCCCACCGCGAACCCCGCGCCCGGACCGATGTAGGCGTGAGCCGCCTCGGGCGACACCAACACCGCTCCGCCCGCGATCAACGCCAGAGGCATGCACCGTCGCCCGCGCCCCCCGCGGGAAAGTGCTCTCGGGCTTGGGTTTCGATTCACGATCGTATCCTAGGCACCCCACGAAGCGCGCTCAACCCGAGATGCCGGAGCGGGAGCGCTGGACGGGCGTCCCCATCGACGAAAACCAGCCTCTTACCCGAAGATCATGCTATGAAACTCGCACGCGGCTTCGGCGGCGGCAACTGGCTGGGCATGTTCGAAGTAGGGGCCGTAGCGCTCCTTTTCATCGCCGACTGGCGCGGCCTCATCCCGGTGAGCAAGACGCCGTTCCTTCTGCTCCTCGCCTGGATTTCCTTGCGGCTGCGGAGAGTCCGCTGGCGAGAAATCGGGCTACGCCGCCTCGGAAGCTGGGCGCGCACGCTGGGTATGGGCGCCGCGTGCGGGGTAGTCCTGTGGGCAACTCAACTCTTTGTCGTCCAGGCCGCCGTTGCGCGGCTTCTCGGGCGGCAGCCTGATCTATCCGACCTTGAGCCGCTGATCGGCAACCTCAAGATGACGCTGGTCGTAGTAGCCCTGTCGTGGGTGCTCGCGGCCTGTGGCGAGGAGATGGTGTACCGCGGTTATCTCATGAACCGCCTCACCGACTGGGTTGGTCGTACTCGCCGCGCATGGATCGGGAGCGCGCTGGTGGTGAGCGTCGTGTTTGGGCTCGCCCACGCCAATCAGGGACCGACGGGAATGGTCGTCGAGGGAATCGCCGGGCTGTGGCTTGGCCTGGTCTACCTAGGGGCCGGTCGCAACCTGTTCGTGGCCATCGTCGCCCACGGGGTCCAGAACACGATCGACTTGCTGCTGGTTTACTTCGGCAAGTTCCCCGGTATGTGATTGCCCCTGCGGACTCTCTCAGCTGTTGCGCGTCGTTAGCGTAGGCGAGCGGCGCGGGTATCATGGGTCGTCGCCGTGATTGGGCCGGCCCCAACAGGATTGAGTGGATTCTATGATGACCGCATTGGCTTATTCGATCGCATCGGTGTTTTGCGCGTCCTTGTGGGCGGCCTCTCCGGAGCCGCAAGCGGCCCCGCCCCGCCCGCTCGCGGAACGATATCAGGAACCGGCGCAGCGGATCATCGACGCGGCGCTGACCGGCAATGACGCCTATCGCAAACTGGAAGACCTGTGCATCAAGATCGGGCATCGACTCAGCGGCTCCCCGCAGCTCGAGAAAGCGATCGACTGGGCCATCGCGGAGATGAAGCGCGACGGGCACGAGAACGTCCGCCGCGAGAAGGTCATGGTGCCGCACTGGGTGCGCGGGCGCGAGTCCGTGACCATGCTCGAACCGCGGGAAGAGCAACTCGTGATGCTGGGCCTCGGCGGGTCGATCGCCACGCCGGCGGAGGGCATCACCGCCCCGGTGGTCGTAGTCAGCGGAAAGGAAGAGCTAGAGAAAATCGGCGAGGCCGCCAAGGGCAAGATCGTCTTGTTCAACAACGTCATGCCGCCGTACGACGCGGAGAAGGGGTCCGGCTACGGCACGGCCGTGCAATACCGAGGGCGCGGGGCGACGATGGCCTCCAAGCAGGGTGCGGTCGCCTGCCTGATCCGTTCCGTGACCGCCAAGAGCCTGCGCAGCCCACACACGGGGGCCATGCGCTACGCGGAAGGCGACGTGAAGATCCCCGCCGCGGCGCTGTCCGTCGAGGACGCCGACACCATCGCGCGGCTGTTTGCGGCCGGCATCCCGGTGGTGGTAAACCTCAAGATGGAGGCAAAGACACTGCCGGACGCGGAGTCGGCCAACGTCGTGGGCGAGCTGCGCGGATCGACCAAGCCCGATGAGGTCGTCGTCATTGGCGGGCATATCGACTCCTGGGATGTGGGTCACGGGGCGCACGACGATGGCGGCGGGTGCGTGGCGGCGATGGAGGCGATTTCCGTCCTGAGAAAACTGAACCTGATCCCCCGGCGCACGATCCGCGTGGTGCTTTGGACGAACGAAGAGAACGGGCTGGCCGGGGGCAAGACCTATGCGAAGGACCATACCGACGAGCTGCCCAAGCACGTGGCCGCCATGGAGGCCGACAGCGGCGTGTTTCGCCCCACGGGATACTCGGTGGAGTGCAAGGACAAGGACAAAGAGGCTCGGGCCGCAAAGCAGTTGGAGGAGATCGTGTCCTTGCTTACGAGCATAGGCCCGATGAAGGTCCGGCCCGGTCACTCGGGCGCGGACGTGGGGCCGATGAAAGAGGCGGGCGTGCTGCTGATGGGTCACAATGTCGAAGGTTCGACGTACTTCGATTACCACCATACGCTCGCGGACACGATCGACAAGATCGACCCGCAGCTTCTCTCGCAGAACGTCGCGGCGATGGCCACGGTCGCCTACATCTTGGCGGACATGCCCGAACGACTGGGCGAAGCGGCGACCAACCCTTGATTCCAACGGCTCGGCAGGAGCCTCGCCCTCCCGGAGCCTCGCTTTCCCCCTGAATCGGAGCGGGAGGGATTCGAACCCTCGGTGCAGTTTCCCGCACACCGCATTTCCAGTGCGGTCCCTTCAGCCACTCGGACACCGCTCCACGATCGGAGCACCGGGCGCAGGCCCGGTAGCCGGAACGTCCGCGGGCTTGCGCCACACGGCTAAGGCTCAGCGCATGATGTTCGGCGGGCTGCGCTCGGTCAAGCACGCGCGTTCATGTAAGATGCACAAGCCGGGCGCGGAGACGCCGATGGGAGGAATGGGATGTCGAAACCCAGCGTGGGAGTCATCGGACTCGGTATCATGGGCGAGCCCATGGCGCGAAACTTGCTCCGTGCCGGCTTCCCGGTGCTCGTTCATTCGCGCACGCAGGCGAGGGCCGACCGCATGTGCGCCGAAGGAGCACGGTGGAAGGAATCGCCCGCGGCTCTCGCCCAATCGTGCGAAGTCGTCATCTCTATGGTGCCCGATTCGCCGGACGTGGAGGCCGTGTACCTTCACGAAGGCGGCGTCTGCCAGGGGCTGCGCTCGGGCGTCTTGTGCATCGACATGTCCACGGTCTCGCCGCAGATGGCGAAGAGGGTTGCGGCCGAAGTCGAGAAACGCGGCGGACGGTTCCTCGATGCACCCGTGTCCGGCGGCAAGACCGGCGCGGAAGCGGGCAAGCTCTCCATCATGGTCGGCGGGGACGCGGCCGACGTGGCTCGGGGCCAGCCGATCTTCGAGGTGCTCGGCAAGGCCACGGTACACTGCGGCCCGGTGGGCAGCGGGCAACTCACCAAACTGTGCAATCAGATTCTCTGCGGGCTGAACCTGCTGGCGGTTAGTGAGGCCATCGTGTTCGCCAAGCGAGTGGGCCTCGACCCAAAGGTGGTGCTTGAAGCGGTTCGCGGCGGCGCGGCCGCGTCCTGGGCCCTGGACAATCTCGGCACACGAATGCTCGCCCGCGACTTCGCGCCCATGTTCATGATCGACCTGCAACAGAAGGACCTGCGGATCGCACTGGCCACGGCGCTCGGGGAGAAACTGCCGCTGCCCGGCACGGCTCTGGTCTCGCAACTGCTGGCCGCGAATCAGGCCGCGGGAGAGGGCCGCGAGGGAACGCAGGCCCTGATCAAGACCATCGAGCGGCTCGCGGCCGAGAATCGTCGGTAGCTCATGCCCAAGCTACCTCGAAGGCCCATCGTCGTCGCGGGCATCCTCGAACGGGACGACGATTGTGTCCTGATCGCCCTCCCTCGTGGACCGGAGGATCGGCCCAGGCTGTGGCAATTCCCCCGGGGACGTGCCTTGCCCGACGAATCCGCCGAGGCGGCGATGCGCCGCATCGCCCGCGAGCAGCTCGCCGTTGAGGTCGACATCGTGGTCGGGCAGCCGCCGCTCACTCAGGCCATCGATGGAGCGGAAGCCGAGGTGCGCTACTTTTTCTGCGGCGTGCTCGATGGGCAGCCGCAGCCGATTCCTTACGCCGAGCTTCGCTGGGTGCCCAAGGCGCACCTGCGGGAGTATGACTTCGACGCCCCATCGGCCGAAGTCGTCGCATGGCTGCTGAAATCGTAGCGGCAGTTTAAGGAGAATGGGCTCCGCAGCTACAGCGGTTCTTCGACTTCGGCGAGGCGGGTGACTTTGACGGCGATGCTGTCTTTGTGGCGTCCGATCGCGCCGGCGAATTTGTTCTGCCCTTCGACCTGCAGGATGATCTCCGATTGCACGGGCTTGGCAGTTTGGAGGATGTCGCCGGGTTGGAGGGCGAGCAGGTCCCCGACGGTGATCGAGGTCTCCGCGAGGTAGGCGACGAGATTGACGTCGGTAGCGCCCAGGCCCTTGGCGATGTCCGCGGTCTTGTCGTCGGCGGGCGTGCGCCGCTGATAGGCGAGCCAGCCCTGCGAAAGCAGCTTGCCCATCACCGGCTCGATCACGTTGAAGGGCATGCACAGGCTCATGGTGCCGGCCCGCCCGCCCATCTTGATCTCGAAGCCCAACACGACGACGAGTTCGTTGGGGGCGACCATTTGCACGAGGTGGGGGTTGCTCTCCACCTCGTCGATCTTGAACTTCACGTCGACCAGCTCGGACCAGGACTCGGTGAGCACTTCCAGACCCCGGTTGGTGATCTTGCCCACGAGGCGTTGCTCGATGACGGTCAGCGGACGCTGGGGAATGAACAACTCCGTGCTCGATCCGCCGAGGAGCCGGTCGATGATCGGATAGATGATCAGCGGGCTGATCTCCAGGCACACCTGACCTTCCAGCGGCTCGGCGGAAAGGACGTTGAAGTTCGTGGGGTTGGGCAACGAATTGATGAACTCGCTGTAGGTGAGCTGCTCGGCCGTGGCCAGGCGAATCTCGACGATGGTCCGCAGGAAGCCGGACAGAAACGCGCCGAAGTTTCGCCCGAAGGACTCGTGGATGCCCTCCAGGGCCCGCATCTGCTCTTTGCTGACCCGCTCCGGACGTTTGAAATCGTAGTCTTGCACGACGCGCGCGGCTCGCGCCCGCGGCGCGGCGACTTGCTCAGCCGCCGCTTGAATACCCCCCGACTCTACCGCGGCGAGGAGGGCATCGACTTCAGTCTGTTCGAGGACGTCGGGCATCATCAAGCCCCCTAAGGGATGGTGTCTTATCGAACTTTGCACGCGGCGGCCTTGAGGCTCTCCATCGGCGATAGCAGTGCTGGAAACCTTGTGCTTGCTCACGGTCGCAGCGGCGCTGATCCCGTTCCGATGTAGCGTCACCTCTTGTGGGTGACGAGGCGTCGGGGACAAGCCCCGACGCTACACTGATCGATAGGCGCCCTAGCGTCCTTGCGTGTGAGCGAGCATGGCCTCGAAGCGCTGGAAGAAGTCCGGAAAGGTCTTCGCGCAGCACCGGGGATCGTTGATCACTAAGCCGGGACATTTCAACCCTGCCAGCGCGAAGCTCATGGCCATGCGGTGGTCGTCGTACGTGTCGATTCGGGCAAGTTTGATTCGGTCCGGTGGATGGATCATCAACCCATCGTGCTGCTCGTCGACGGTCGCGCCGAGTTTGCGAAGCTCGGCGCCGAGCGCAGTAAGACGGTCGGTCTCCTTGATGCGCAGATTGGCGACGTTACGGATGGTTGTCGGCGAATCGGCGAACAGGGCGAGCACGGCCAAAGTCGGCACCGTGTCGGGCATGCCGTTGAGATCGACATCGATGCCGTGCAATCGCCCAAGTGGACCGATCACGGTCAGCTCACCTGACCCCCGATCGACGCGACATCCTATGCGCTCCAATACATCCACAAAGCGCACGTCGCCCTGAAGGCTCTTTCGCCCGAGGCCGCGCACCGTAACACGGCCACCTGCAACCGCCGGGGCGGCCAGGAAATAAGTGGCGTTCGTAGCGTCCGGCTCGATGACAACGGCGCTAGCCCGGTAGCAACGCGGGGCCTCAATAATCATGCGGACGCTGACGCGCGTTTCTTTGGGCTGCCCTTGGACACAAGACACGGAGGTTTCGTGGATCAATTCGACTCCGAATTGCTGCATGGCGGCGCAGGTCATGGCAACATACGGAGCACTTGGCAGATCGCCATGCACTTCGATGAGCGCGTCGCGGCTCGCGTAGGGCGCGGCGAGCAGAAGAGCGCTCACCATCTGGCTCGATTCGGGGGAGTCGAACGCGACATGTCCGCCGCGCAGTCCGTCGGCGTGGACGGTAAGAGGCGGGAAGCCCTCCTCTTCGTGGTACTCGATCCTCGCGCCGAGCGAGTGCAGAACGGCGCCGAGTTCCCCGATCGGCCGGCGGCGCATGCGGGCGATGCCGTCGAGACGGTACGTGCCGTGCCCAAGGGCTGTCATGGCAGTCAGGAAGCGAATCGTCGTGCCGGAGTTGCCGCAGAATAGATCTGCTTCGCTTTCCGGGATGTGGCCGCGACAACCGGTGACCTCGGCCGTACAGCTCGCCTCGTCCACCGTGACCGCGATGCCGAGGGCGCGCAACGCCTCGATCATCAGCATCGTGTCCTCAGCGATGAGCACATTGGAAAGAACGCTTGTGCCGTCGGCGAGCGCCGCGGCAACCAGCGCACGGTTGGTGAGGCTCTTGGAGCCGGGAACGCCCACCGTTGCATCAAGGGGCCCCGACGCCGGATTACAAAAATACGCGGACATTTTCGCGCAGAATACCGCTACGCCCAAGACGAGGAAAATGAGCCGGTGGCACGCTCAAGCTTCGCTTGAGCGTGGTGGCGCGCACGTCTCGGCCACGGCCAAACGAAGGATAAGGCCCGTCGTTTGACCGTGCCACCCTCAAAGTGAACCGGTATCACCGGCGACGTTGCTCCGCAGCGCTTGGCCGATACAATTCGCCGCGGACGATCGGCGTCGCCGGTCGCAAGCTCCCAAGGAGAATCAGACATGAATCTGGATATCGACGGCTACCTTACCTCGCCGCAGTTTGTGGCGCAGATCGCGGCCATCATCGCGACCATTCTTTCGACCGTGTTCGGTCAGCTTCTCAGCGGCCTGTTCGGACAGACGTGAGAAGGGCCTGCGCCGCGTTACCCTGAGCCCGCCACCGCGGGGGCGAGATTCTTCGCTTCGCTCGGAATGACATCGCAGAGATCACACGTGGACCTCAATCAGCTCCGCGAGCGAATCGCGCAGATTGAATCCGAGACCGCGGCCGGCTTGACGACCGTCGCCGCGGTCGATGGCGTGCGCGCCCTGGAAAACCGCCTGCTCGGCAAGGACGGCGCCCTCAGCACGCTCATTACTTCGATCAAGGACTATCCATCCGATCAGCGCGGCCAGGTCGGAAAGCTCGTCAACGAGGCCAAGGTCCGGGTCAAGGGTTCATTCGATGCCCGGCTCGCGGAGCTTCGTTCCGCCGATGCGGCTGCGGAAGCCTCGGAGGCGCGAGCCTTCGATCCGACGCTTCCCGGCGTGGCCGGTCCGATGGGGGCCGTTCATCCCGTGACGGCTGTGCAATGGGAGGTGGAGCGGCTGTTCGAGCGACTGGGCTTCACCGTCGAGGCCGGGCCGGAAATGGAGAGCGAGTACAACAATTTCGAGGCCCTCAACATCCCCGCCACGCACCCCGCGCGGGACATTCAGGACACCTTCTGGCTGGAGAGCGGCAAGGTGCTGCGCACGCACACCTCGCCGGTGCAGCACCGTTCGATGAAGAAGTTCGGACCGCCGCTTCGCGTGATCGCCCCTGGTCGCTGCTTCCGCTACGAGACCATCGACGCCTCGCACGAGAACACCTTCCACCAGATCGAGGGCTTGCTGATCGACCGCGACATCGGCCTGCCCCACCTGATTGCCCTGGCCAAGATGCTCATCACCGAAGTCATGCAGCGCGAGGTCGAACTGCGCGTGCGGCCGGGTTATTTCCCCTTCGTCGAGCCGGGCCTGGAAATCGACATGAACTGCCGCATCTGCGGCGGCAAGGGCTGCCCCACATGCAAGCACAGCGGGTGGGTCGAGGTCCTGCCCGCGGGCATGGTCCATCCCAACGTGCTTCGCGCCGGCGGCATCGACCCCGATGAGTGGAGCGGCTTCGCGTTCGGACTGGGACTTACGCGACTGGCGATGATGAAATACGGCATCCGCGACATTCGCGTGCTCAACAGCGGCGATCTGCGGGCGACCGTGTCGCCGATGCGACTCGGCGGGCCGATTGTCTGGGGGAAGAGCGCATGAGCAGCCCAACGCGGTTGTGGTATTCCGGCTTGGCGGCGGTGCTGGGATTCGCCTCCGCGAGCGTGTTGCTTGCGGAGGAGGCGACGCGCCTCGATATCCGGTGGAGCCCGGTCGTCGATCTACACTTTCAGGCGCGCGTCGCGGCATCTTCGAAAACCCCGTCGGCTGAACTGGCTCCGCTCGCCGGCGCCGTTCGTAAAGTCAACGAACCGCTCGGTGGCGACCTGCTTTCCTGGGGGATCGTCGAGGGAGCGCTGTACGGTTGTTCGACAGCCGCTGACGTCCGCGCTGCGTTCGCCGATTTCCCCGAGCGCTTCAACCTTCGCTCTCCCCGCGGGAACGCTGGCGATGCGGGCAGGGAGATCGAACTTCGAAAGCTGGGCGCGGAACTCGCCGACGCCCTCGCCCAAGTCGAGCCAGGCTACCTGACGGCCATCGCTCCGCTGGACGAACAGATCGTCGGTCGAGCGAGCACCGTGCTCGCCGAGCGATTGGGCCCGAAGGAAGCGGTGTGCCTAAGGTACATGACCGAGCACTTGGGTCCGGAGGACCCGAAGGCCGTGATCCCGGTCTATCTGGTCGCGGACATGCCCGCCCCCGGGGCCGTCACCCAGCTTCGGCCGGGGCGCGTCGGCGGCGTGTGCTTCGTGGCGGTTCGCGACGTTGAGCCCCTGCAACTTGTCGAGACAGTCCTTCACGAAGCCACGCACGCCTTGGACGTTGTCTGGAAGGAGACGGCCGTGCTGGACCGGTTGCGGTCGAAGCTGCGGGCCGCCGCAGCGGCGCTACGCCCGGGCGACCTTCGCGATGTGCCGCACACGCTGATGTTCGTCCACGCCGGCGAAACGGTCCGGCGAAACATCGATCCGAGTCACCGACACTACGGGGACGTATCCGGTTACTACGCGAAGCTTTCCCGCGCGACGCAGGCCGTGCGCGGCCCGTGGATCGACTACCTGGACGGGAAGATTCCGCGCGACCAGGCTCTGGACCGGATCGTCGCGGCGCTCGGTTCGGACACGGCTTCGCCATAGATCCATCATGCTGATCTCGCTCAACTGGATTCGTGACTTCGTCGAGCTGCCCGCCGATCTTGATCCGCGGGCACTCGCGGAGCGCTTCACGCGAACGACCGCCGAAGTTGACAGTGTGCATGCCATCGAGGTCCGCGCGAAAGGACTCATCGCCGCGCGAGTTGCCCACGTAGCTCCGCTCGATCAGAAGACAAGCTGGGTCACACTGGACATCGGCGGTGGGAAGAGCGTCGAGACGGCCAGCATTGCCGCGGGTCTCGGCGTCGGAAGGACCGTCGCCTACGCGCCCATCGGCGCCCACGTCGCGTCTCTGGGAGAGATTCGGACGGCCAAGGTCGCCGGGAAAAACAGCAGCGGCCTGATCCTGCCCGGCGAGAGCCTGGGCATTGAAAAGGCCATCCAGGAAGCCATCTTCCTCAGCGATGAATTCAAGCCCGGCGACGCGCTCCCCAGCGATCTTTTCGACGACGTAGTCCTCGAAGTGGACAACAAGTCGATTACCCATCGCCCGGACCTGTGGGGTCACTACGGCGTCGCCCGCGAGATCGCGGCAATTGTCCACCGCCCGCTCAAGCCGTTTCCCGTCGTGCCCCTCACCGAGTTGACGGCCGGTAAGCTGCCTGAGATTCCCATCGTTATCGAGGATGGGCACGCCTGCCGTCGGTACAGCGCTTTGCTGTTGGAGGGCGTGCCCACGCAGCCGGCCCCGCTATGGATGCAGCTTTGCCTCGGGCACGTCGGCCAGCGGCCCATCAGCGGACTCGTCGATCTGACCAACTACATCATGCTGGACTTGGGGCAGCCGATGCAAGCCTTCGACGCCGCTAAGGTCGATCGCATCGAAGTCGATTGGGCTAAGAAAGGTGAAAAGTTCAAGACTCTCGACGGCGTCGAGCGAACGCTCGCCCGCGATGATCTGATGATCAAGTCCGGCGGGCGCTCCGTGGGCCTCGCCGGAGTCATGGGCGGATTGGACACGGAGGTTTCCGAATCGACTACATCGCTGCTGCTGGAATCGGCCAACTTCGACCGCGCGACGATTCGCCGCACGGCCAAGAAGCTCGGCCTGCGCACCGAGGCCAGCGCCCGATTCGAAAAATCGCTCGATCCCGCACACACCGTGCTGGGCATTCAACGCTTCCTGCACCTAGGCAAGCCGATGTATCCGCGGTTGCGGATCACCTCGCGATTGTCCGACGCCTATCCCTCGCCCCATCGCCCGGTGTCGGTGTGCGTCCAGCCCAAGCACGTCACGCGGGCGCTGGGCCAAGCCATGACCGCCGGTCAAGCGAAACAGTTGCTCGGCCCGCTGGGCTATCAGGTGACGGATGATGGCGCGGCCTGGCGCGTGGACGTGCCGTCGTTTCGGGCCACCGGCGATTGCTCCATCGAAGACGACATCATCGAAGAATTGGCCCGCTGCGCGGGCTACGATGCCATCGCGCCGGCCATGCCCCACGTGACCGTCCGGCACTTTCCGCCCAACGCCGGCCATCGTCTGGAACGCGGCGCGCTCGAGTACTTCACGACCGCTCACCCATTCTGCGAGATTCATGATTACATCTGGTACGACGCCAACTGGCTGAATCAACTCGACATTGAACCAGGCGAGTGCGTGGAGTTGGTCAACCCCGCGGCCGAGGGGATGCAGCGGCTGCGGCGCAGCCTGATGCCGGGAATGTTCGCGGCGCTCGCCAAGAACCGCTTCCACTTCCCGTCCGTCGCGCTGGTGGAAGTCGGCAGCGTCTTCAAGAAACACGCCGGGGAGGACCAGGAGTTCCGCCACCTGGGGCTCATTCTCGCGGATCGGGGCAAGCGCCTCGAGGATACGCTGTTCCAACATCTCAAGGATGCCATCGCGGGCTGGACCTGGCGGCAGTTCGGGAGGAATCCGTCGTTCGCGGAAACAAAACCCGAAGCACATCGACCCTGGGAGCAGTCTCATCGAACGGCGGGTGCGGTGATCGAAGGCATCGACGCCGGACGCGTCGGCCTCATCGACGTGGCTCTTCGCCGCCGGATCGACGAGCACCTGAGCAGCTGGTCCGTCGCCTGGGCTGAGCTCCGCCTGTCCGCGCTGGAAGCCTTGGCTGCCTTGCCGGAGCCGCTCGCGTCGCTACCGCCATTCCCCCTCGTGGATATGGATTTCTCTATCCTCGTGCCGAAGAAGACGCGCTTCGCCGAAGTGGTAAGCGCCATTCACAAGTTCCGTCACGACCTGACGAAGCAGATTCGTTTCGTCACCAGCTACGAGGGCGAGTCCGTCGCCAAGGATCGCCGCAGCTTGACTTTCCGTTTCATCCTTGGTCACGAAGGGCGCACGCTGAGTGATTCCGACGTGACCGCATTCAAAGACGCCTTTGTCCATCACGCCAAGGGCCTGGGCTACGAATTGCGGACCAGCTAGGAACCGATAGTGTCGTTCTTGCGTTCAATCGACAATCGACAATCGACAATCGACAATTGTCGGTTCTGTGTTTCTGCGTTTCTGCTTTTCTGCGTTTCCGGATTTCTTCCGTCCTGCTCCCAATACATCGACCCTTCCGTGCCGGAAGCGATCCACCCGGGCGTGGCGCCGGAAACAGGGCGCGAATACTTGCTGTACCGCCCGTCGGCGTACAGGCGCGAGCAATCCTGGCCGCTGATCGTCGTATGCCATCCATCTTCGCCCAACCGCACCATCCGCCAATGGACCGGCCTGGCCGAGACTCACGGCTTTCTCGTCGCGGCGCCTGAGCTGCGCCGCGCCGATAAGCCCCTCCGGGGCGACGATATAGAGCCCGGCGGGAGCCGCCTTGAGGAAACGCAGGTTCTTTCGGTGGTGGAGCACATTCGCGCGGGGCACAACATCTCCGAAGACCGCATCTTCATCCACGGCGCGGAGGGTGGGTCGCTTGCGGCCCTGCGGGCGGGCGTGAAGTACTCCGATGTGTTCCGGGCGCTCAGCGTCGTCGAGCCGTCCTTCGAACGTGCGGCGATGTCCGACCTCGGCAACTTCATCGATCCCCATCAGCCCGTGTATCTCAGCTATCGCACCAACAACCTGCTGACCGGCAAGAAGGGCCGGGAGTGCGCCGATTGGCTTCGGGCATATGGCGCCGACCTCCGGCTCGATCACTTCAGCATGGGCAACGATCCGCAGCGCATCACGAGCTTCTTCCAAAACGTCCTTCGCACGACCGAGTGGATTCAGGTGCGCGCCGCGCCGAGTAACGGCGCGAACCCGCTGGAAGTCCGTTTTTCCTTGCGGATCAATGCCGCGCCGGCGCAGTACCGCTGGCAATTCGGGGACGGCGAGGAGTCTCCCGTGGCCGAGCCCGTCCACGCCTACGCAAAGCCGGGAAAGTATCGTGTGATTGTGACCGTGAGCGGACCGAAGCTCGGCCAGCACACCCGCCACGTTGACGTCAGTGTGCCCACGGCCACGGTTCAGCAGGCCCGCAACCGCTTCTAGAGTGGGTTTCCAGAGGGGAGGGCGACGCTCCTGCCGAGCCGTTGAGGCGCGGCGCTGTCGACGTTAAGGTACGCACGTAGAGAACTGGTCGGAAAGGCTGGGTTTATGGCAACAACCGAAACCATCGCACCCCCGAAGGTGAAAGATCGGAAGATGCTGATCGACGGGAAGTGGGCCGACAGCGCTTCGGGCAAGACGTTTGAGACGATCAACCCGGCTACGGGCGACGTGATCTGCCGTGTAGCCGAGGGGGATAAGGAGGACGTCGATCGCGCCGTCAAGGCCGCTCGCAAGGCGTTCGAGTCCAAGCCCTGGCGGACGATGGCCGCGGCGCAGCGCGGCCGACTGCTCTATAAACTCGCCGATCTCATGGAGGCGAACGCCAAGGAGCTGGCGGCCCTGGAGACCCTGGACAACGGCAAGCCCATTCGCGATTCGCTCAACGGCGATGTTCCCGCGACCATCTCCATGTATCGCTATTACGCCGGCTGGGCGGACAAGATCCACGGCAAGACCATCCCCGTCGCCGGCCCCTACCAGACCTACACGCGACATGAACCGGTCGGCGTTTGCGGGCAGATCATTCCCTGGAACTTCCCCATGCTCATGCAGGCCCAGAAATGGGCGCCGGCACTGGCTTGCGGGTGTACGTCGGTGCTCAAGCCGGCGGAACAGACTCCGCTCAGCGCGCTGCGCGTCGCAGAGCTTGCATTAGAGGCCGGGTTCCCCGAAGGGGTTATCAACGTCGTGACCGGCTTCGGCCCTACCGCCGGCGCGGCCATCGCGACTCATCCCGACGTGGACAAGGTGGCCTTCACCGGCAGCACGGCCGTGGGCAAGGCAATCATGAGGGCAGCGGCCGAGTCGAACCTCAAGCGTGTCACTCTGGAACTCGGCGGCAAGAGCCCCAACATCATCTTCGCCGACGCCGATGTAGAGACGGCCGCGAAGCACTCGTACTTCGCGCTTTTCTTCAACATGGGGCAGTGCTGCTGCGCCGGCTCGCGGCTCTTCGTGGAGGACAAGGTCTACGATCAAGTGCTCAATCTGGTCACCGAACGGGCGAAGAAATCCAAGATCGGCGACCCCTTCGACCAGGCCACGACTCAAGGGCCGCAGGTTTCGAAGGAGCAATCGGACACGATCATGCGTTACATCGACTCGGGCCAGCGCGAAGGGGCGCGGTGCGTCACCGGCGGCAAGCGGGTCGATCGCGCCGGATACTTCATCGAGCCGACCGTATTCGACAACGTCCGCGACGAGATGGCCATCGCTCGCGAAGAAATCTTCGGGCCGGTGCTCACGGTCCTGCGCTTCAAGGATGTCGATGAGGCCATTCGCCGCGGCAACAACACCACCTATGGTCTCGCCGCCGCGGTGTGGACGCGGGATATCGCCAAGGCCCATCGGCTCGCCGCGGAACTCCGCGCGGGCACCGTCTGGGTCAACTGCTACAACGTAGTGGACAACGCCGCGCCTTTCGGCGGATTCAAGATGAGCGGCTTGGGCCGCGAGCTCGGCGAATACGGCCTTGCCAACTACACCGAAGTCAAGACCGTCGTCGTATCGTTGAGCTGACGAAAGCATTTCGATGGGCACGTTCTACATCAAATGCACGGTTGGCAACGTCAAAGATCGAAAACGCACCGCGCCGATCGAGAAGCTCCTGGTGGACACAGGCAGCGACTACACGTGGATTCCGGAGTCCCTCCTGGAAAAACTGGGCGTCTTGCGGGAAAAGAAGGACTTGGTGTTCGTAATGGCCAATGGCCAACACGTGACCCGTAGCGTGGGGTTCGCCATCTTGCACGTCGCCGATACGTTCACGGTCGATGAAGTGGTATTCGCAGAAAAAGGCGACCTGTCGCTCCTTGGCGCGCGGACCTTGGAGGGTCTGAACCTCCGTGTGGATTCAAGGGCCAAGCGGCTCGTCGCCGGCGGCCCGATCCTGGCCGCCGGATCAACCTCGACTTCCAGAGGCGAGTGAAGGGGAGTGCTGCAATGCCCAAATTTGTCATCGAACGCGAGATTCCAGGCGCAGGGAAACTCTCACCGGCGGAGTTTGCAAGCCATTTCCCAGAAGTCGTGCGGAGTTCTGCGCGAAATGGGCTCGCAGATTCAATGGGTCGAGAGCTTCGTCACCGACGACAAGGTCTACTGCGTGTACCTCGCCCCCAACGAGGAGGCGGTCCGCGAACACGCCCGCAAAGGGGGCTTCCCTGCCAACAGGGTCTCTCGCGTACGACGGATGATTGATCCGACAACCGCTGAAGGCTGAGTCGCCACTACGCGATCAGAGGCGGGTTGCACAATCGCGTGGCCAAAGCAGCGGCCATGAGGTTCTCCGGAAAAGGATATCGTGCGATGAACGGGGAGTCGGCGAAGGTCTCGACGCGGCCGTCGAGGTTGATCAAAAGGCGGCCGTGGTCGAGCCACGCGCCGCGGTCGACGGCTTGCGTGCGAGAGATGAAGAACGTCCGCCCATGATGCTTGCGAGCCAGCGAGCGAAGACGCTCGTCATCGAAGGGGAGGATCAGGACATCGTCGGGCCGGTGGTTCATGAAGATGCGGCTCTTGATGCGGATGTACTCGGCGATGGAGCGGTGGCGATCGAGGTGGGCCTGGTCAATGTTGAGCAGGACGGCGATGTGGGGACGGAAGTGGATGACGTTTTCCAGTTGAAAGCTGGAAACCGCGAGTGCGATCGGACTTGAGAGGTCCGCGTCGAGAAGCAATGCCGAAAGCGGGCGTCCTTTGTTTCCGCCGATGGTCAGCGGCCGACCGGCCGCGGCGAAGAGTTTCTCCATCAGCTCGACGGTGGTCCGCTTGCCGACCGTGCCCGTAACGGCGATCACGTCGTTAGGGCACAGTCGATAGGCCGCTTCCAATTCGCTCATCACCGCGATGCCGCGGCGGTGGAGTTCATCGCGGATGGCGGCGTCTTCGCGGACGCCCGGACTGGCCACGACGAAATCGCAGGTCTTCAGGAAGTCGATGGTGTGCCCGCCCGTTTCGACGCCGTCGACGATCACGCCCGGTTCCAGAGTCACGGTGCCCATGTCGGAAATGCGCACCCGGTTGCCCTGACGGGCGAGCAGTGCGGCGACGGCACGCCCGGTCTCGCCGTAACCCAGCACGCCGACGATGAGCGATCGGGGCTTCTCGATGGAGGGCGAGATGATCTGACGGCGGATGCTCTCCAGCATGCGCACCGAGACCGAGATGTCCAATCCATCCACCGCCGGCTCGCGGCGGTGGGTGACGCCGTCAACCGCCCCGCCAACTTCGACGATCCTGCGAATCGCTTCCACGGATTGGTCGACCGTGGGTAGCAGGTCGCGCCCCGCGAGGACCGATAGAGCCCCGGCGAGGCCATAGGCGCCCCAGTTCGAAACACCCGCGGCGATGCAGAAGTCCGTGGCGACAATGCTGGCGATCTGCGGGCCGTGGGGGATGGCGCGGAGCGCATCCGCGAAGACCTTGCCCATGCCGATTTCATTTCCGCCATCGCCGATGCCGATGGTGGTCAGGCCCCGCCGCGACGCCTCGATGAAGAGTTCGTCGAGCGGGGCCGTATGCGCCGTGATGTCGTGTCCCCGCATGTTGCGATACCGCCCGTCGGCGCTGCGTCCGGCGCGTTCGATGGAGATCAGGTGCGTCGGCGAGGCGCGATCAAGGTAGTCCCCGGATTCGATTCGGGGCTCGATGCCCAGAGCGCGGAACAGCGGCGCGTTGCCCTCATCGGTGATGTAGTCGACAGGAATGTTTAGCGAGCCCAGCGCGTCCCCAATCGCCTTCGCCCCGGGGGGACCATCCGTCTCGCCGGCATCGGCGTCAGGAATGAAAAACCCGCTGACGATGCCCACTCGTCGCCCGAGGCGCAGCGATTGCGCCGCCAGACGAAGTTGATCGGCGATCACCAAACCGAAGATGTTCCGGCCGCCGGGGTCGGAGGCAATGAGGTTCTCGATGGACGTAATGCGCGGATTCATGGCGGCCTGACGACAAAGTAACGAATCAAGAAGTGCGCAATCATGCAACTCTTTTTGCAGGCGCGATTTGCCGGGCGATCGCCACGGCAAGTATTACACTGGTGACAATGACGAAACCCTGGAATACCGGTCCGGGCACGCCGAGGGCCACCGCGGCCTCGTATGGTTCACTATATCGGTGACCCCAAAGAAAGTATCGCGGGATGCCCAGACTGGGAAGGGTGTACAGCAACAGATCGAGCCACCATAGACCCAGAGCGATCATGAGAATCCGGATCCAACCGCGCCATCGGCGCAGATACAAGAGGCAGACGGCTATCACGCCGACCAGCCAAGTGCTCAAAGAACCCGCCAAGAGGATCAACGCTCTTGCAGCAACACCTTCAACTCCGCTGTTATCGCAGTAACCGAAACGCCCGGTCGCTCCAACCCAACGGATGTCCGGGAACAACTGGAAACCCGTTACTTCGACGTATGTTACTCGTGCTCCAAACGCAACTGCCGTCAGACCGTGTCCGGCGATCTCATGCCAAGCGGTGCCGACTACCACATCGAAGGCCATAATCACGAGGCTGACCAAACCGATCCGTAGGATCCGCCAGCGTCGCAATGCCCGGCGCTGTTCGGCGTCGGAATTAGCATGGAGTGATGGCGGCGTCGGCATTAACACAGCCTCAAGGACAGCGCATCAGTCGGATCGATCAACGTGGTGAACCGAACCCTCCCCCGCCGGGGGTTTCGATGGTCAATCGGTCTCCGGGGCGCACGGAGACGCTCACGATCGGCGGCAGAATCTCTTCTCTAGCGCCGCTCGCACGACGTAGGATGTTGCGACCGGAGGCGCCGTTGCCGCCCCCGTGCAAACCGTAGGGTGCGGTCGTGCGGCGTTGGCTGAGGATCGAGACTTCGAGCGTTTCCAGAAACTCCAGCTCCCGGATGACGCCGCAGCCGCCTCGGAATCGCCCTGCGCCTCCCGATCCGTGACGGATGGCGAATCGATTCAAGCGGACGGGGTAACGCGATTCGAGGACTTCCGCATCAGTGAGGCGCGTGTTGGTCATGTGCGTATGGACTGCGTCCGCGCCGTGGAACGTCGGTCCCGCACCAGCGCCGCCGCAAATGGTTTCGTAGTAGCCGAATCGGTCGTTGCCCATGAGCAGATTGTTCATCGTCCCCTGACTGCCCGCAACCGTACCGAGGGCGCCGAGAATGCAATCGACAATCCGCTGGGAGGTTTCCACATTTCCACCCACCACGGCCGGGCAGTCTCGCGGGTGGGCGCCCGCAGGCGGATTGAGGAAACATGCGGGAAGGATGATGCGAATCGGCGCCAGCACGCCCGCATTGAGCGGGATATCCTCGTCGATCAGGCAGCGGAAGCAGTACAGTACGGCGCTGGTGACAATGGCACGGTTGGCATTGAGATTGCCCCGGTGGAGGGGATCGGTGCCGGTAAAGTCGATCATTGCTTCGCCGCCGCGGATTATCATCGACAGTCGGATGGTCACGCCGTCGTCGAGGCGGTCTTCGAAACGATAGACGCCGTCGGCGATCTTGCGCAGCGCGGCGCGCATCTTGTTCTCCGCCGCGGACTGAATGTGGTGCATGTAGCCGTGAACGACGCCGAGTCCTTGGCGTTCGACCAGGTCGAGCAGTTCGCGAGCGCCGGTTTGGTTGGCCGCAACCTGGGCGGCGATATCCGCAAGGTTCTCGTCGGGCGCACGAGAAGGGAGCGGTCCAACCGTCAGGAGGGTACGAAGCTCGCGGGTCCTCGCCTGCCCGCTTTGGAGGTAACGAAACGCTCGGAGCAGGATGCCTTCCTCGGCCAGACACTTCGAATCCGGAGGCATGGAACCGGGGCGCGTCCCGCCGATTTCGGCGTGATGGGCGCGGCTGGCGACGAAGAACAGCATGCGCTTGCCGGCCTGATCGTGTATGGGTGTCACCACGGTGACGTCGTTGAGGTGGGAGCCGCCCCGGTAAGGGTCGTTGGTGACGTAGACGTCACCGGGCTCGAATCCCGGCACGTCCCGCATCAGACACTTCACGCAGTCGCTCATCCCCCCGAGGTGTACAGGAATGTGCGGAGCGTTGGCCACCAGGTCGCCCTCCGGCGTGAACACGGCGCACGAGAAATCCAGCCGCTCCTTGACATTTACGGAAAGGGCCGTGCGACGAAGCGTCACGCCCATCTGTTCGGCGACGGCCGCGAACTGGTTGTGGAACAGTTCGAGACGAATCGGATCGACCTGGGTGGCACGGTCAAGCGAAGTTTGGCCGTGTGTCGCGCCCGTTTGATCGTTGACAACGACGTCTTCGCTCGCGGCGACCGTAGCGGTCCAACCGGGATCGATGACAATCGTGCTGGTGTCTTCGATGATGATCGCTGGGCCGCCGATTTTCGCACCAGCGGATAAGGCGCTTCGTGCGTAGAGGGGAACGCTTTGCAGCCGACCATCGACGAACATTTCCTGCAATGTGCTAGCCTCTCTGACGCCCCTCTTTGCCCCCTTGATAAGGGGGAATGAAGAGAGGTTTTGGTCTTTGGGCACGCGTGCGATCATCTCGACGCGAACGACGCGGACTTCGACATCTCGCCCTTCGTGACTGTAGCCATAGAGCTGTCGATGCGCGTTCTCGAACCGAGCGCGCACTTGCTCGAAGGGTGCGGCCGCTACGGCAATGGTACTGGATTGCCCTGCGTAGCAGACTTCGAGCGATCGCAACGGCGCGGCGATAGACGCCGAGTCGAGGCCTTCCTCGACGAGCGAACGGCGAAGCTCGGATTCGATGGACTGAAAGACGGGCTCAAGTTCGCCCGGGGCGCTGCCATCGGGACCGAGCGAGACGCTCTGCCGGCCGATGCGCTTGACGTCCGCCACGCTGAGTCCCAAGGCGCTGAGCACGCCTGCAAAAGGGCTGCAGAGGATGCGGCGGATGCCGAGAAGCCGCGCGACCGCGCAGGCGTGCTGAGCCCCCGCGCCGCCGAATGTCGTGAGCACATAGCGAGCTGGATCGTACCCCTTAGCTAGTGAGATGCGTTTGATCGCCGCGGCCATGTTGGCGTTGGCGATCCGGACGTAGCCTTCCGCCAATTCCGTCGGTGTAAGACCCGAAGCTCCGGCCGCGGCCACTTGATCGCACTGATCGCGGAGCCGTCGATCGACAATTTCGCGGTCCAGCGGAAATGGGAAATACTCAGGGGCGATTCGGCCGAGGGCGAGGTTGGCATCGGTGATGGTGAGCGGCCCGCCGCGCCCGTAGCACGCCGGGCCGGGGTCGGCGCCGGCGCTGTGCGGGCCCACGGTGAGCTTCTGGCCGTCGAAGGCGCAGATGCTGCCGCCGCCCGCGGCCACCGTCTCCACTGCGATCATCGGGGTCATGATGCGAACGCCGGCCTTGACCGTCTCGTGCTGGTATTCAAAGGAATCCGGCGGCGGCTCGATGCGGCATACGTCGGTACTGGTGCCGCCCATGTCGAAGCCGATCGCCCGATCGAAACCCGCGGCATAGGTGACGTGCGTACAGCCCACCGCCCCGCCCGCGGGCCCGCTCAAGACCGTGTCCTTTCCAGAGGCCAAGTCAGCATCGATCAAGCCCCCGCTGCTGGTCATGAGCTTGAGTCCGGCGTCCGGCATCGAGCGGCGCAGCGACTCCACGTACGAGCGGATCACGCCGCTTAGGTAGGCGTCCACCACGGTCGTATCCGCCCGCGGCACGATGCGTTCCAGCCGCATCAGCCGCGACGAAACGGAGATGTGCTCAAACCCGACGGACTGCGCCGCGCGGGCGATGAGCTCTTCGTGTGCCGGATTGACATGCGAGTGCAAGAGGCAGATGGCGAGCGCTTCCGCGCCGGCGGCTTTGGCGGACTCAAGCTGTCTGCGGAGTTCGCTTTCCTTCGGTGCTACTAGAACTTCACCCTTGGCGCTCAGACGCTCGTCGATCTCCACGACGCAGTACGTCAGCTCTTCACGCTTGCGGATGTTCAGGTCAAAGAGCGCCGGACGATCCTGATAGCCGATCTTGAGCAGGTCGCCGAACCCTTTGGTCGTGACGAAGGCAACTTTGGCCCCTTTCCGTTCCAGCAAAGCGTTGGTCGCTCGCGTAGTGCCCAGGCGCACGTCGACCCGACCGATCGGTTGATCGAGCCGCAATCCCATGAGGACTCGAATCGCGACAACCGGAGCTTCGTCGTCGCATCGAAGCTCGTAGGTAATGGGTTGTGCGCCCGGTGGGAGCGCCGCATCGAGTTGGAATGCGCCTATGCGTGAGTCGAACGCAGTGACGCCCGCACCAACTTGGCTCGTTCCCACACGGTCGCGGTCCTGATCGACGCCGTGATCCGAGCGTGGAGCGGAAGCGACACGACCATCGGCTACGAAGGACAGGCGATAACCCACCCACAGGTTTTCCGCTTCGCCGATGCGGGATGGGTCAATGAAGCGATCGCCCGACGCGCTCAGCGTGCCTTGTCGCCGAATGGCGCCGGAGCTGAGCAGCTTGTAGGTGATCCGAGGGCCGTCCGGGCGCCGGGCGACGACGTCGGTGAACGTGCCGCCGACATCGATGAAGAATTGCCAACCCTCGTTCACCGTTCTTCAGGCCGACGGCTGTCGCGGTCGCGCAGTTCGCTCTCGTCGTGGAGAGAGCCAATCTCCCGGGCAAATCCGGCCATCTCCTCCTGGGCGGCGAAGATCTCGTCAAGAGGCAACTGGGCCCAGTGTTCCATCTGTCGGCGACGGCTGCCTTCCCAGGTTGTGGCCTCCCAGTCGATCTCCGCCTCATGCTCCGGTTTCATCAATTTGGTCTACGCCTTGCCATGACATTGCTTGTATTTTTTCCCGCTGCCGCAGGGGCAGGGGTCGTTGCGCCCGACGCGGGGCTGTTCGCGGCGGATGGTCTCGACCTTGCCGTCCGTGCCTTGGGCGCGCATGGCCGCTTGCTGATCGGCGGTCGCGCCGGCGAAGCCGAGGTTGGTCGCATCCGCGTGGCGGAAGAGCAAGGGCGCCGGGCCGCGCTTGGGAACGCCGCCCCCCGCGCCTTCGCCATCGTCTTCGCCCTCGCCGCTGGCGCGGACCTTGAAGACCACGTCGGTGACGCGGTTGGCGATGCGCGACCACATCTGCGTGAACAAATCGCGGCCTTCGATGGCGTACTGGCTCTGCGGATGGGTCTGATCTCCGCCGAGGGGTCGCTGCATGATCGCCGTCTTGAGGTGGTCCATCTCCAGGAGATGGTCCTTCCAGGCCTGATCGTAAATCCGCAGCAGCACGTACTGCTCCAGTCTGGTCAACTCCCAGCGGAGCATCTCCCGGCCTTGGGCGAGGACGACGGCGCGCAGGTCCCCGTTCGACTGCTCGAAACGCTTCTGGTTCCATGCGTAGGCGAAGCGTTTCCTGGCCCACTCGACGGCGGCGACCGGCTCCTTCCCCCTAATGGCCTGGTCCACTTCCTTTTCGAGGCGACCGTTGCGGAAGTCTCGGCTTAGCGCGACTAGCGTGTCGTACAACTCCTCCCGCGCCTTGCCCTGAACATCGGGGATGCTCCAGCCCACGTTGTATTTGGAATTCGCCCATGCGGTGATTGCCGTAGCCGACGCCGCGTTTTGCGTGCCTTCCTCGCCCAGCATGCGCTCCAGGCACCATTCGACGGGATAGGAAACCTCACGCTCCGCGTAGGCCTCGCGGACTCGGCTGTCGAAGAGTTCACGGATTTCGTCGCGCGATTTTTCCAACAGCTCGTCGACGACGACTTGGATACTGAATTTCGTCCGCGCCCACTCCGCCAGGGCCCGATGCGGGTACTGGGGATCGAGATACGGTGCGATGCCGTCGAGGTTCGCCGAGTCGTAGTGTGCCTCCGCCGCTTCGAACAGGGCGCTCTCGATATCGCCGAGCTCCATTCTGCGCAGCTGGTTCTGGCTGAGCGAGGTCACCTTGAACGCCCGCCTCGCCCATTGCAGCAGCCCGCCCACGTCCCATTCCGACGGCGGCTCTTCTGGGTCGATGTACTCGCCCAGCGAGGTGCGGATCATGTCGTGGGCCTCGTCTTTGGCCTTGGCGCGGATGCTGGCCTTGGCCGATTCGAGGTCGTCCATGTCGATCGCGTCCTCGTCGATGGTCAGTTCCAGGTTCGTGCGGCACCATTCGACGACGCAAGTCCGGTTGTAGTCGCCGGAGAGGTACTGTTTGAGCGTGGAGTCGATGGCGTTGTCGATGGTGGCGAAAATCAGCTCCGGCAGGTCGCGCTCCTCCAGAATGCGCTGCCGGGCGGTGTAAAACTCCTTGCGCTGGAAGTCCATGGGCTCGTCCCATTCGAGCAGGTGCTTCCGTGTGGAGAAGTTTCGCTCTTCGACCTTGCGCTGGGCGCGCTGGATGCCCTTGTTGAGCCGTTTGTCTTCGAGTGACGTGCCCTCGGTGAAACCCAGGCGCTCCATCATCTTCAGCATCCAGTCGGACATGAAGAGCTTGAGCAGATCGTCCTGCAAGGAGAGCGAGAATCGCGATGAGCCGGGGTCTCCTTGACGCCCCGACCGACCGCGGAGCTGATTGTCAATGCGCCTGGCTTCGTGGCGTTCAGTGGCGATGATGTGCAGCCCGCAGGGCACGGAGATCGGGCACACCGTCCGGCCCAGCGCCGGGAAGCGCGGATCGATTTTTGGCTTGAAACAATGCGCGCAGTTCGTGGCGGGGTCGTATTCCTCGCAGTGGATGCAGCACTTCGTGACGCCCGCCGGAAACAGCGGACTGGGTCGCGAGCCTTCGGGAAGCGCATCGGGGACCTTGCACTTGGGATACACCACGCCGGGTCCGAGCTTGATGTCCGTGCCGCGACCGGCCATGTTCGTCGCGATGGTGACGTGCCCCCGGGGCATCTTGTCGCCGCCGATGACCGGCAGCGAGACGTAACCCGCCTTGGCCACGATCTCCGCCTCGCGGGCATGGTTCTTGGCGTTGAGCACCTCGTGCTCGATCGCGTAACGACTGTTGAGCAGGCGGGAGAGCTTCTCCGAGTTCTCGACGCTGGTCGTACCGACGAGCACCGGCCGCCCATGGACCAAGTCGCCCATGATCTCGTCGTAGGTCTCGGCCATGAAGGCGATCGTCTTGGTATCGCCGTACTCCGCCTTGTTAAAGCGCTGGATCGCTTCATCGAGCTTCGACACGGCGCCCCCACTGCGTTCCTGAATCGGCCGCAGGGCGTTCAGCGCATCGGCGAGCAGGAACGGGTCGACCGGCCGGCCCCGCCGGTGCATCTCGAAGATCTCCTCGACGATGTTGCCGTACTTCTGCTCCGCGTCGCGGTACATCTTGTCGTTGTGGTCCACGCGATTGACCGGGCGATTGGTGGGGATTTCGACCACGTCGAGCTTGTAGATCTTGTCGAACTCCGTCGCCTCGGTCATCGCCGTGCCCGTCATCCCCGCGCGGATGCGATAGAGCTTCACAAAGTTCTGGATGGTGATCGTCGCCAGCGTTTGGGTTTCCTCTTTGACCCGCACGTCCTCCTTGGCTTCGACCGCCTGGTGCAGGCCGTCCGACCACTGCCGACCGTGCATCAATCGTCCCGTGAACGGGTCGACGATGATGATCTGTCCGTTCTGCACGACGTAGTCCTTGTCGCGCAGATAGACTTTGTGCGCCCTCAGGGCGTTCTCGATGGAGTGCGGCCACTCCATGTTCGTGCCGCTATACAGGCTCCCTAAGTCGAGGAGTTCCTGAGCGATGGTTACGCCTTCGTGGGTGAGGCCGACCTGTTTGCGCTCGGTTTGGACGATGAAGTAACGCCGATACTGTTCCGCCGCGGGCACCTTGAGGTGCTCGGACTCATAGTACTGGATGGCCTCGACCTGATCGTCGGTGAGAAAGTCCGGACCGAGCGTGGCGAGGCCTTCCTCCTTGGCTTCCTCGTCCGGTGACCCTGCGTCGTCGGGTGGCGTGACGAGTTTGGGCTTTTTCGAGCCTTTGCCCTTCTTTTCCTTGTAGCCGAGGATGGACATGGCATCCATCAGCTTGGGGATCTTCTTGTCGTCGCCGTCGAATCGGGCCACCGTGGAGAGTACTTTGCGGTCCCACGTTGCCTGGCGGCGGACCAGCTCCGTGGCGACCTTGTCCGCTCGGGGGTACCTCGACACGTCGTCGTACGCGGGCCCGGAGATGATCAGCGGCGTGCGCGCCTCGTCGATGAGGATCGAGTCGACCTCGTCCACGATCACATAGTCGAGCGCCCCCTGCACCTGGTCCTCCAAGCGCGTCTTCATGTTGTCGCGAAGGTAGTCGAAGCCGAACTCGCTGTTCGTGCCGTAGGTGATGTCGCAGCCGTAGGCCCGCTGACGGATTCCCTCCCGCCCACCCGGATCGAGAAGGGCTTGAATGTAGCCCACGCTCATGCCCACCAGTTCAAAGATCGGCGCCGCGAACTCCGCGTCGCGTTTCACCAGATAGTCGTTCACCGTAATGATGTGCACCTTGCGCCCCGCGAGGACGTTCAGGTACGCGGCAAGGTGACATACGATGGTCTTTCCCTCGCCGGTCTTCATTTCCGCGATCTTGCCTTCGTAGAGCACCCGCCCGCCGACGAGCTGGCAGTCGAAATGGCGGTGGTTCTGCGCCCGGCGGGAGGCCTCGCGGAGCACAGCGAACGCCTCCGCGGTGAGCCCCTCGCGGTCCATCACTTCGATGATCTTCGCGCTGCGCTTGCGGTACTCTTCGCGGTAGTAGAACTCCAGCCGCTCTGCGGGCGTCAGCCCCTGCCACCACTTCTCCAGGGGCTCGTGGTGCTTCCAGAAGCGCTGGCGCAGCGATTCGGTTCGCGTGCGAAGGTCCTCGCTCAGCTCGAAGCGGATGCGTTGCAGCGCCGCGGGACGTTCCTCTTCCGGCAGTTGGTCGATCCCGGCCTGATCGCCGCGAATGTTGAAGCTTGCGTCATAGTCGCCGCGCAGTTGAGGCTCCAGCGCGCCGATCGGCTGGACTTGGCGCTGGTACGCCTTGAGCAGCCGTTCGTTGCGTGAGCCGAGGATTTTCCGCGGCAGCCGGGCGACGCCCTTCCACACCGACGAACCGATTTCCGCAATCGCCATGACGGGAATTATAGCCGCTCGGACAATCCTGAGTAGTCACGTCGTCGGGGTGGCATGGCCAAGCGAAGCGGCGCCATGCCGTCGGACCAGCAGCGCTACGATCACCGCCATGACCGGCTCCATCGGCGCGCGAAAACGAAGTTGCACATGGGTGACGCAGTAGATCAACGAAAACGCGAGCGCCATCGCGAGCAGCCACCACACATCCGAGCGAACATGCCGTCGCAACAGGAGGCACAGGACGACGATCCCCATCTCCGTCAGCAGGAAACCTGCGATGACGTTACGTTGCAGTGCTGCACAGCCTCTCCCCGGTCCAGGATCGGGATGGCTGAAGGTCGTCCCTGCCCAGAAGTCCACCGCCCGGGTCGCGCAAAGTCGCACGAAGCGCCAGGGGTCCTGTTGGATGGCCTCCTTCGCTCGATCGGCGCATTCGCGAATGAAGCGACGTTCGCCGATCTCCGCCACATGCCGCTGCACGTCCGGGTTGTTGAGCGGGAACTGGGCCTTGAACGCGTCCGCCCCGCCGGGGTCGGCTTCCGGGCACACCCCCAGCCAGAGCTGGATCGCAAAGCCGCCGCGAACGTACACGAGTTCACCGAAGTGCGCGTAGTTGCGAATGGTCCACGGCGCAATCGCGACCACCCAGCCGACGATGACCAAGCCGGCCCGCCGCGCCACCCTCGCCCAAGCCCACGACCCGCCGCGCGCGAAAGGCCACAGAACCAAGAACGGATACGCCGGGGTCAGCGCCGGATTCAACAGCGCCAGCGCGCCGAGCCATAAGCCGAACGCGAACCAAAGGCGTCCCCCCTTTATAAGGGGAGATAACAGGGGGTCGTCGCCTCCCCCCTTCACAAGGGGGGATAAAGGGGGGTTCCCGAGTTTCCACGCCATCCACAGCGTTGCGGCCACGCCCAGCGTGAACAAGCTCGTGTCCCAGACGAAATCGGTGTAGCCAACGAGCGTCGGATTGAACGCCGCGACGACCCCCGCGATGAGCCCGGCGCGCCCGCCGGCTAGCGATTGCGCGATCATATAGGCGACGACCGCAGCCAGCGATGTGGCCAAGGCATTGATCAGTTGCAGCGCCAGTGTGGCCGCATAGCTCTCCACGCCCAGCAGCCCATAGATCACCGCCACCAGACCCACGTACGCCGGCGGCATCAGCGCTGACGGCCTGCGATCCACGTCCTCGATGATCAGCGGACTGACGATCGTGCCGTGCTGCAGCAATCGCTGCCCGGCCACGACGTACTCGTGATACCGAAACTGCGGCGACTCCCCCAGCGTTCCCTTCGGCGCGCAAACACCCAGGCGCAGGAAAACCGCGAAAAGGAAGATCGTGACAACAATCCAGCCTGCGCGGTTCATGCTCTTTCATCGGCGTGAACCATCGCGCCCAATGACGCCCCACGACAGGCGGACTCCCATGACGCTATAATCCCGGGCATGAGTTCCAACCCGATCGGAAGCACAGGATGGAGAACGAATATGTCCAGGAGAACATGGGTTTTGAGCGCGATCGGCCTCTCTTTCGCTGCCGCGAGCGCGCCCGGCCAGCAGGATTTCTCCAACGTCGAGATCAAGACGACCCGCGTGGCAGGCAAGGTCTACATGCTCGAAGGGCGAGGCGGGAACATTGGCGTCTCGGTCGGGGAGGACGGCGTCCTGATCGTGGACGATCAATATGCCCCGCTGGCCGACAAGATCAAGGCCGCCCTCGGCAAGCTGGGCAGCGACAAGCCTAAGTACATCCTCAATACCCACTGGCACGGCGACCACACCGGCGGCAATCCGCAGTTCGGCCGCGACGGCACGATCATCGCCCACACCAACGTACGCAAGCGCCTCGATACTCAGCAGGAACTCTTCGGGCGCACGGTAGAGCCCTTGCCCAAGGAAGGCCTGCCTATCATCACCTTCGACGAATCACTGTCCATCCACTTCAACGGCGAGGAAATCCGCGCCTTCCACCTGCCCGGCGGCCACACCGACGGCGACATCGTGATCTTGTTCACCAAATCCAACGTGGTTCACATGGGCGACTTGTTCTTCGCGGGGACGTTCCCCTTCGTCGACCTCGACCACGGCGGCGACGTGGAAGGGTACACGAAGAACGTCGCCAAGATGTTGGCCGAGATTACGCCGGACATGAAGATCATTCCCGGTCACGGTCCCCTCTCGACGCTGGACGACCTCAAGAGGTTCCATCAGATGCTCGTGCAGACCACCGACATCGTCAAAGCCCGCATCGCGGTCGGTAGGACCGCCGAGCAAATCAAAGCCGACGGGCTGCCCGACACCTGGAAAACCTGGGGCGACGGCTTCATCAAGACTGACCAATGGCTCAGGACATTGCACAAGAGCCTGACGCGGAAGTAGCCGAGTCGCACGTCCGACCAATCGTCAAACGGCTGGCACAGCAAGGATCCATACAAGTCCAGCGGCAGAGCCGCAGCAAGCGTCGCGTGCGCGTCGGGTTCTGATATAGTACGCGGCCGATGACGATCGATTCGGACAAGAAGCCCGGGCGGTACGACTTCACCGCGATCGAGGCCAAGTGGCAGCGGCATTGGGAAGAACAGCAGACCTTCCGCGCGCCCAATCCCGGAGATCCCGGCACCGACACGAGCAAGCCGAAGTACTACATCCTGGACATGTTTCCGTATCCGAGTGGGGCGGGGCTGCACGTGGGGCATCCGCTGGGTTACTGCGCGACGGACATCGTCGCCCGCTACAAGCGCATGCGGGGATTCAACGTGCTGCACCCCATGGGCTTCGACGCCTTCGGACTGCCCGCGGAGCAGTACGCGGTGGAGACGAACATCCATCCGGCCATCACCACCCGCAAGAACATCGAGATGTACCGCCGCCAGCTCCGTATGTTCGGATTCTCCTACGACTGGAGCCGGGAGATCGCCACCTGCGAGCCGGACTACTACAAGTGGACGCAGTGGATGTTCGCGCGGATGTATGAGAGCTGGTACGACGAGCAGGTCCGATGGAAGGCGCCGGATGGGCGTGAAGAAACCGGCCGGGCGAGGCCTATTGCCGAGTTGCTCAGCCGGTTGGAGTCCGGCGAGTGGGGAGTGGACAGTTCGGGCAACCTTGTGCGCGAGCGCGCCAGTCGGCGTGAATGGAAGACTTTGTCGGCCGCTGAGCAGCGTCAGTTCATCGACGGCCAGCGATTGGCGTACATGGACGAGGTGCCGGTGAACTGGTGTCCGGCGCTGGGCACGGTGCTGTCCAACGAGGAAGTGGACAACGAAGGGCGCAGTGACCGCGGAGGACATCCGGTGTATCGCCGGCCGCTCAAGCAATGGATGCTGCGGATCACGAAATATGCGGAGCGTTTGCTCGCCGATCTTGAGGATGTCGATTGGCCGGAGCAAATCAAGCTCATGCAACGCAACTGGATCGGCAGGAGCGTCGGCGCGGAGGTAGAGTTTCCATTGGCCGACCACTGCTCACACAGCAGTGGCACTCTGGAATGTCATTCTGAGCGAAGCGAAGAATCTAGCCGCGGGAAAACCCTTCGCTCCGCTCAGGGTGACAACGCCGCTATTCGCATTTACACAACCCGGCCGGATACGTTGTTTGGGGCGACGTATATGGTGCTCGCGCCGGAGCATCCGTTGGTCGAGTCCATCACCACGCCGGAGCAGCGCGCGGAGGTCACGCGATATGTCGACGCGGCCAGGCGGAAGTCGGACATGGCGCGGACCGCGGAAGCAAAGGAGAAGACCGGCGTCTTCACCGGCGCGTACGCGATCAATCCTGTCAATGGTTGGCGGATTCCGATCTGGATCGCGGACTACGTGCTGATGGGCTACGGCACGGGCGCCATCATGGCCGTGCCGGGCAGCGACACGCGCGACTTCGAGTTCGCCTGCGCGTTCGATCTGCCGATCGTTGCGGTGGTGAAACCGACCGCGGAATGGATCGAGGAGTGGATCGCAGCGATAGGACCGCAAGTCGACCGGGCGGCCGCCGAGGGGTTTGAGGAGTTCGCCCGAGAAGCCCCCGACCTTGCCCAGAGAACCGACGAACAATGGCGGAAGTTTGAAGGACTGGGTGATCGAACCGTGACCCAACTGCGCGAGCGCGTGGGGGTCGATCAGCTCCTCGAACACTATGTGAAGAATCCCAAGTCTTGGAGATCGGCATTCTGCGAAGAGGGAACAGCGGTCAATTCGCCGTCGCCGGATACCAAGACAAGCGTGGCGAGGAAGGTATGCGACCTCAACGGGCTCTCAACGCAGGATGCGAAGAAAAAGATCACGACCTGGCTGGAATCCGCCGGCCTGGGCCGCAGGGCGGTGAATTACAAACTGCGCGATTGGCTGTTCAGTCGCCAGCGTTATTGGGGTGAGCCGTTCCCCGTGTTACACGGTGAAGATGGTTCGACAGTCCTCCTTCCCGACAGCGAATTGCCCGTCGAGCTGCCGGAGATGGCGGATTTCCATCCTACGGCCTCGGCGGAGGACGCAACCTCGGTTCCCGAGCCGCCGCTGGGCCGGGCCAGGGAATGGACGCAGGTAAGGCGCGATGGCAAGTCCTATCGCCGCGACCTCAACACCATGCCGCAGTGGGCGGGGTCGTGCTGGTACTACCTGCGCTTCATCGATCCGCACAACGGCGCGCAGTTCTGCGACCCGAGCGCCGAGCGGTACTGGATGCCCATCGATCTGTACGTGGGCGGGGCCGAGCACGCCGTGCTCCACCTGCTCTATGCCAGGTTCTGGCACAAGGTGCTTTACGATCTCGGCCACGCCTCCACCTGCGAGCCGTTCACGAAGCTCTTCAATCAAGGAATGATCCAGGGGTTCGCCTACCGCGATCGTCGCGGCATGATCGTCGGTCCGGACGCGGTCGAGGAGCGCGGCGAAGACGCCTTCGTCATGAAGGAATCCGGCGAGCCGGTCGAACGGATCGTCGCTAAGATGAGTAAGTCGCTCAAGAACGTGGTGAATCCGGACGAGATCATCGCCCAATACGGCGCGGACACGTTCCGACTCTACGAGATGTACATGGGGCCGTTGGACACGTCCAAGCCCTGGAACACGCGCGACGTGCCCGGATTGCACAAGCTCTGCCAGCGCATCTGGCGCTTGTTCGTCGACGAGGGGACCGATTCACTCAGCGGAGCGCTCACGAATGACTCGCCGCAAGAAGCGGCGCAGCGGATCTTGCACAAGACGGTCAAGCGGGTCGGCGAGGACATCGAGCAATTGAAGTTCAATACCGCCATCGCGGCCATTTTTGATTTCGTGAATGCCATGACGCCGGTTTCGCCGCGGCCACGAGCCGTGCTGGAGCCGTTCGTTCTACTGATCGCGCCGTTCGTCCCCCACCTTGCCGAGGAAATCTGGTCGCGGCTGGGACACACACGCACGTTGGCCTATGAGCCTTGGCCGTCCTTCGATGAAAGGCTCGCTCGCGACGAGCACGTCGAGATCGCCGTGCAGGTGGGCGGCAAGGTTCGATCGCGAGTGCTTGTATCCGCCGATGCGGACGAGGCCGCCCATCAGGCCGCCGCCCTGGCCGACGCGAAAGTCAGCGCCGCCGTTGCGGGCAAGCCCGTACGCAAAGTGATCGTCGTGAAAGGTCGCCTGGTCAACATTCTCGTATGACCGCACGGACAAGCCCCCAATACATCCACGGCACTTCTGCCGACGAACAGCGCCGTCTGTCGGCGCTGAACGGCTACATCAACGAGAGCTGCCTGCGCGAGCTGGCGCTCAGCGCCGGGCAGAGAGTGCTGGACGTAGGCTGCGGGCTGGGACAGTTCACGCGGGCGATGGCGCGGGTCGTCGGTCCGACTGGGTACGTCGTCGGAATCGAGAAGGATGAGGCGCAGCTGGCCGCTGCTCGTCGCCAGTCAATCGCCGACGGCGAAGAACGACTGGTCGATCTGCGCTCGGGTGACGCGACCGATCTGCCCCTCTTGCAGTCCGAGTGGGGCACGTTCGACGTGTCCCATGCGCGGTTTGTTTTGGAACACGTCAACGATCCAATGAGCGTGGTGCGGCAAATGGCGCGGGCGGTGCGCCCGGGCGGTCGCGTCGTTCTTGCCGACGACGATCACGACGTGTTGCGGCTGTATCCCGAGCCGCCGGGCTTCTGGCGATTGTGGGAAGCGTACATGCGGACGTACGACCGGCTGGGCAACGATCCCTACGTCGGCCGGCGGCTGATTTCGCTCCTTCACCAGGCCGGAGCACAGCCGATCCGCAACACGTGGGTTTTCTTCGGAAGCTGTAGCGGCCACGATCTGTTCCGGCCCCTGGTGACGAACGTACTGGGCATTCTTCGCGGGGCGAGGGAGACGATTCTCCGGTTCTCGTTATCTGACGAAGGTCAGTTCGACGAAGCCCTGGCACACCTCGCGCAATGGGGAAACCGCCCCGACGCCGCCCTATGGTTCTCCATCTGCTGGGCGGAGGGCAAGACGTAACGCCCTTCGATATTGGACCTCGATCTTGCAACTTTATGGGTCGTCACGACCCAGGCTGCCGCCGATCAGTGTGCTTGCGCCGCTGCCGATAAACCGGAGCGCAGTCTGAGCGGGACACGGTTCGCGCGGACCACGGGGTGTCGCGGGTTCCATGTCCGCGCGGGCTAGGCCCGCGACTCGCGCTCCGGCTCAAAAACAGGTGTTCGGTGGATAAGTCCAGTCTCATCGGCGTCATCGTCGGCTCCGTCTCGCTGGGATTCCTGCTCTTCCACGCGTCCCACGGGCACCTGCAGATGTTCATCTCCATGGAAGGAGTGTTCGCGGTGTTCGGGGGCAGCATCAGCGTGGTCTTCATGGCCATGCCGCTGGGTCGCGTCACCGCGGTCGTCGGCTACCTCAAGCGTTTCATGTTTCACAAGGTCCCGGAGCCGGTGGAGGTGGTCAAGACGCTGGTGGGTTTCAGCGAAAAGGCCCGCCGCGACGGCATCCTCGCCCTGGAGGGTGAGATCAAGAACGTCAAGGACCCGTTCCTCTCCTCGGCCCTGCGCATGGCCATCGACGGCCTGGATTCGTCGGCCATCGAGGCGACCATGCGCATGGAAATCCTGGCCATGCAGGATCGCCACAAGTCGGGCAAGAAGTTCTTCGACCTCATCAAGCTTTACGGCCCCGGGTGGGGGCTGGTGGCCACGCTCATCGGGCAAATCGGGATGTTCGGGAACCTCGGTGGCAGCGTTGAGGCCATGGGCCAGATGTTGGCCCTCGCCGTGACCGCCACGATGTACGGCACCCTGCTCGCCAACGGAATCGCCGGGCCCATCGGCGACAAACTCGCCCTGCGCTCGTCCGAAGAGATCGTGAACCGCGAGATGGTCCTGCAAGGTATCTTGTCATTGCAGGCGGGCGATAACCCGCGGGTGACCATGGACCGGATGCTGGCCTTCATCCCAGTCGTGTACCGCGCGAAGTTGAAGGCAGCCTAGGTCGTGAGTGGCATGTCCAAAGGCCGGCGTAGTCGCGCTGGCATGGAGTGATTCGTGTCCGACGCACACGAGCACGACGAGAAGAAGAAGCACGGCGGCGGTGGCCATGGGGCCGGCCACGGCGGCGGTGGCGGGCACGAGGAGCACGAAGGCGCGCCGGAGTGGCTGATCTCCTTCGCCGACAACGTGACCCTGATGATGGGGTTCTTCGTCATTCTCTTGGCCATGAACCTCAAGCCGGCCAGCAGCGGCGGCGGCGAGTCGAAGGAGCCGGGTCACCCTGCTCCCGCGGCCACGCCCGAAGTGATGGACATCGTGATCGCCATTCGCGAGGCATTCAACAACCCCGTCGATCCGAATTCGGCGAACCCGGTGGACCTTCCGCTGATTCGCCGGATCATCGAGCGCAGCGGGCCGAGCCAAGCCGATCAAGAGGGGCAGATCGGCCGTGAGCACGATGTGCGTTCGGTCCGGCCGTCCAGCTACTTCAGTCCGGCCGGGTCCGTGCCGTTCGACGACGGCAGCGCGACCCTCAACGAGTCCGGCCGGCAAGCCCTGCGGCAGATGCACAAAGTGGTGCGCGGGCACAACCTGGTGATCGAAGCCCGTGGGCACGTGAGCGCCGCGGAAGCGTTCGGAAAAATGGATCGCGGGCTGAGGCTCTCCTATGATCGGGCGCTCGCCGTCGCGGAAGCTCTGACCAGCGAAGGTCTACCGTGGCCGCAACTACGGGTAGTGGCCTGTGGTGACGGCGAGCGGCTGCTACCGAGCGCCTATGACGAGGCCGGTCATCGCGCCAATCAACGAGTGGAGATCATCGTCACCGATCAGATCGTCAAGGCCTCGTTAACCGAAGAAGACAAGCCGCCGACCTCAGGAGCACCGGGGCATCCATAGCACTCGTGTCAGCGGGCCTTGGACTTCGTGCCTCCGTGCCTTTGTGCCTCCGTGCCTCTAACATGACTGCATGCCGCCGATTCGTGATGAGGCCGTCGTACTGAGCCGCCTGGATTATTCGGAAACTTCGCAAATCCTCGTTCTCTTCACTCGCCGGCACGGCAAAATCCGCGCTATCGCCAAGGGCATCAAGCGCAGCACCAAGGCGCGTTTCGCGACCGGCGTCGATGTGCTGGATGTAGGAACGGTCGTCTTCAGCGTCCGCGTGGAACGCAGTGAGCGCCTGGCAACGCTAACCGAGTGGAAGCAGGGGCGCAGCTTGGGGGGCTTGCGCGAGAAGCTCGGGCGCATCCAAAGCGGACAGTACATTGCGGAGATCACGGCCGCCCTGACGGAAGACTGGGACCCGCACGAAGGGCTCTTCGATGTCCTGACCCGGGCGCTCGAAGAACTGTCGCAAACCAGCCAACCGCTCGGCGTAGTCGTGGGATATCAGCTTGCACTCCTGGAGGCCGTCGGCTCAGTCCCGCGATTCGACGCCTGCGTTCTGTGCGGGCGCGAAGAAGACCTTACGCACTTCTCGTCTTTTGAGGGCGGGCTGGTGTGCCGTCACTGCGAAGCCGGCCAGGTGGAGAAGCGGCAGGTATCCACAGCGACGATTGCGGTGCTTCGGCACTGCTCACAGAGCAGTGGCACACTGAGTAGTGCATTCACCGTCTTGAACTATCACCTTGCTCACCAGATGGGCCGGGAGCCTGTGCTTGCATCGGCGCTCGTTCCACGTCGTCAGCAGCGCCTTATCGAGGAAGCGTGAAGGACAGTGGAATGACCCCTTTCGGATCGCGCCGCTGCGCCACTCGGGCGGGACTCGCGCTCGATCGGCGCGGAACAGAGGAAGCAGATACTCTCGCGCGAAGCGACGCTGCAAGCCTTCCGGATGCCCGCCGGCGTTTCCCAACTCGCGCATGGCCGGCTGCCAAGCCAATTGGAACACACGGGGATCGTCTGTCTTGAAGCCCACATATCCAGCGGCCGGCCCATAGACGCGGTCGATGGTTCCTAAGTTGGTTGTGAACTCGTCAAGAAGCTTGTCGTCCTCGCCACTGTAATAGTTGTAGATGCCCCGCCTGGTGCGTTGCAGCGCGCCGCTCACATCGTACGTTGGCGATATCCCAGCGGACACGAGCACCACAGCCTCCACCTTCGCCTCCACGGGTAACGCCTCGCAGGCGAAGAGGGCGATTCCCGCGCCGCCGGACTGACCGACCAGATAGAGCGGCGTGTCGGGATGGCGTTCCCGCCAAGCCTGGATGTGCTCCGCCAAACAGGCGGCGCGACGGCGATTGCGGGCATAGTCGGTCAGATTATCGACCCCCGCGACGCTGACAGTACGCTCGATCAGCGTCCAATCCCATACTTGGGCGGAGACCTCAGGAAGCTCCCGCTCGATCTGCCGGCAGAATCGCCGCGTTCCGCCGTTGTCCATGCGTGTGCCGAAGATGCCCGGCAGCACCACGACGTGCCTCTCGCGAGTGCTCTCGATTCCCCGCGGGCAGGTCGTGCAGCCGGCGATTTGGATGCCGAGTCCGGCAAGCGCATAGTGGAGTCGGCGCACCTATGACCTCGCGGGCTGATCAAAATACCGCTGCAACGGTCTGACCGTAAGTGGGCTAGGCTGCCGGCCGTCTTCGGATTTGCTGAGGGCGCGGATGGCGGATACTGCGGCGCTGGCCCCGGCCAGGGTGGTGATCAGGGGAATGCGGCGGGCATTGGCCGCGGCGCGCCAGCGGCCTTCGGCCGAGGCCGGTCCGGTGTGGATCGGCGTGTTGATGAGCAATTGCAACGTGCCGTTGTCGATCAGGTCCTTGAGGAAGGGCGCGTCACCGCCGTCCGAATGCTTGGAAACCAGTGCGGACGGGATCCCGGTCTCGGCGAGCACTTTCCGCGTACCGATGGTGGAATAAATCACAAAGCCCAGGTCGTGGAGGTCGCGGGCGATCGAGACGATGCGCGGTTTGTCCTCGTCACGAACACTGACTAAGACGTTGCCTTCCGTGGGAAGGGGAAAGCCCGTCGCAATCTGGGCTTTGGCGAAAGCTTGGCCGAACGTCTCGGCGATGGCCATGACCTCGCCCGTGCTGCGCATCTCCGGGCCGAGGATCACGTCCACGCCCGGGAACTTGTGGAACGGAAAGACGGGCGCCTTCACCGCGGTGTGCGTTGGCCACGGCGTTTGGGTGACGCCGTGAGACGCCAGGATGTCGGCTAGTGGTTCGCCCAGCATGACCCGGGTGGCGACTTCCGCCCAGGGCACGCCGGTCGCTTTGGCGACGAAGGGCAGCGTGCGTGACGCCCGCGGGTTCACTTCGAGCACGTACACCGTGCGATTGAGAATCGCATACTGCACGTTCATCGCCCCGCAGACGTTGAGCCGGCGAGCCAACCGCTTGGTCGAGCGGAACAACTCTTCGATCACGGCGCGCCCCAGCGAAAACGGAGGCAGCACGCACGTGCTGTCCCCGCTGTGAATGCCCGCCTCTTCGATGTGCTCCATGATCCCCGCGACCATGCACATGGATGCCGTCGATCCAACCCGCGACCCGAAGTCCGCCACCGCATCCACGTCGACCTCGATGGCATCCACCAGGAACTTGTCGATGAGGATCGGATTATCGCCGGCGAGGCGATCCGACGCAGCGAAGGCGGCGTCGAGGTAGTCGGCGAGGTCGGCGTCGTTGTTGCACACTTTCATCCCCCGCCCACCCAGTACGTAGCTGGGTCGCACGAGCACAGGGTAGCCCAGCCGCTCGGCGATCTCGCGCGCCGCGACAGGCGTGCGGGCGATGCCGCTGGGCGGTTGGAGCAGGCTGAGCTCGCGAAGGACTTGTTGGAACTGCTCGCGGTCTTCCGCGAGGTGAATCATCTCCGGCTGAGTGCCGAGGATGGGCACTCCGGCGTCTTTGAGGCCCTGGGCGAGATTCAGCGGCGTCTGACCGCCGAACTGGACGATGACGCCTTGAACGAAGCCCCTTGTCGCTTCGTCGCTTTCTACCCGCTCCCTGACGGTCGGGGTACTGATCACTTCGTGGCTTCGTGGCTTCGTGGCTCCATGGCTTACCTTCTCATTGAGTCGCTCAAATACATTGAGCACGTCCTCATGGGTGAGCGGCTCAAAGAACAGCAGGTCGCTGGTGTCGAAGTCGGTGCTCACCGTCTCGGGGTTGGAGTTGACCATGACGGACTCGAAGCCGGCCTTCCTCGCGGCGAACGCCGCATGACAGCAGCAGTAGTCGAACTCGATTCCCTGGCCGATGCGGTTGGGCCCGCCGCCGAGGATGATGACCTTGGACTTATTAGTGACTCGGATTTCGTCGTGATCGGCAATTGTCGATTGTCGATTGTCGATTGTCGATTGAACCCGATTTGGTAATGGGTCATTCGCATCCAGGCGATGCAAAGGCGCTTCGTGAGTCGAATAGTAGTAGGGCGTTTTGGCTTCGAACTCGGCGGCACAAGTGTCGACCAGCTTGTAGGCAGGCGCGATGTGGCCCGCAAGGCACTCGTTTTCGCCGCGACGGGAAACATGCTCGATTTGGACGTTGCTGTATCCTAGCATTTTCACGTGGCGCGCGTCCCGCCCATCGTCACTGGCGGTCGAGCTGCCAGTGGCACGCAAGAGCGTTGCTTCCGTCTCTACCAGCTCCTGCATCTGCTCCAGGAACCAGGGGTCGATGCGCGTCAACTCGTAGACTTGCTCGATCGTCGAGCCCATTTTGAATGCGTAGCGGATGTAGTAGGGGCGCCCTTGGCAGGGGCGAGCGAGCTTATCGCGCAAGACCTCTCGTGGGATCGGCCAGTCCTTGGCGCCCTCCTCCTCCGTATCCGGCGGCGCCTCAGTGGCTGTTGCACCGCCAATCGCCGATTGTCGATTGTCGATTGTCGATTGTACTTCTTCGTGCCTTCGTGCCTTCGTGCCTTCGTGCCTCTGTGATTTCAGCCACGCATCATTGTCATCGAGCCCGAACCCATAGCGCTGAATCTCCATCGAGCGGATGCACTTCTGAAAGGCTTCCTTGAAAGTGCGGCCGATGGCCATGGCCTCGCCCACGGATTTCATCTGCGTGGTCAGCGTCTCGTCGCAATCGGGGAACTTCTCGAACGTCCAGCGCGGCATCTTCACCACGACGTAATCGATGGTGGGCTCGAAACTCGCCGGCGTGGTCTTGGTGATGTCGTTGGGCAGTTCGTCAAGCGAATACCCGACTGCCAGTTTGGCGGCGATCCGCGCAATCGGATAGCCCGTCGCCTTACTGGCCAGGGCCGAGGATCGCGAGACGCGCGGGTTCATCTCGATGACGCATTGCCGCCCCGTCGCCGACTCGACCGCGAATTGAATATTGCACCCGCCCGTGTCCACGCCGATCGCCCGCATGATGGCGATGGCGCTGTCCCGCATTTGCTGATACTCCTTGTCCGTCAGCGTCTGCGCCGGGGCCACGGTGATGGAATCGCCGGTGTGAACCCCCATGGGATCGAGGTTCTCGATCGAACAAATGATGACCACGTTGTCGGCGCGGTCGCGCATGACTTCCAGCTCGAACTCCTTCCAGCCGTAGAGGCTCTCCTCGATGAGGATTTCGTGGACCCGTGAGGCCGCGAGACCGCGCCGGGCGATGGTCTCGAACTCCTCGAACGTGCGGCAGAACCCGCCGCCCTCGCCGCCCAGCGTATAAGCCGGCCGAATGCAGCAAGGCAGCTTCACGCTCTCCACGATCGTCTTGGCCTCATCCCACGAGTGGGCCACGCCCGATCGCGGCACGTCCAAGCCGATGGCGATCATCGTCTCCTTGAACGCCGTGCGGTCCTCGGCCTTGTGGATGGCCGCGGGCGTCGCCCCGATCATCTGTACGTCATACTTTTCGAGAATGCCGCGCTCGTGGCACTCCATGGCGCAGTTGAGCCCCGTCTGCCCGCCGAGCGTGGGCAGCAGGGCATGCACCGGTCGACCGTCGGCGCCCTCCTGGATCAGGATTTTCTCGATGAACTCCGCCGTAATCGGCTCGATGTACGTGCGATCGGCCATCCCCGGATCGGTCATGATCGTCGCCGGGTTGGAGTTGATCAGCACGACGCTGTAGCCCTCTTCGCGCAGCGCCTTACACGCCTGCGTGCCGGAGTAATCGAACTCCGCTCCCTGACCGATCACGATCGGCCCCGAGCCGATGATGAGGATGTTCTGGATGCTGGTTCGTTTGGGCACGCTGATGTTATACGCCAAATCACCGCCTGAATCGACGTGACCGCAGCGATTGCCTCGACGCAGACACGTCCGTACAATTCACAGAACGGGAGCGTGCCTATGCGGCATGACGAATTGCACAAAGCCTTGCACAAATCACCGTTTCAGCCGTTTCGTATTCAACTCACCAACGGCGAGTCTTGGGTCATTCGGCATCCTGATTTCGCAGGACTCACGCGAACGAGCGTACTCGTCTTCATTTCATCGCGTGACGACGAAATCCCGGATACCTTCAACCAATACGATCTGCTCCATGTCGTCGGCATCGAGCCGGTCAATGGCCGCGCTAAGAGGCGACGCAAGCCGAAGGGGCGGCGAAGGTGAACGGTACATCGCATCACGGACGCGAGGGTTTCGCAGATGCCAGTTCCCACGTATCGGCGCGAGCCTGCTTGCCGTCGTATCCGCCGAACATGACGCACGCCTTCCGTCGGCGATCGTAGACCATCTTCACAAAAGTACGCGCGTCAGGCCCGTCGATCTCCAACCGACGCCAGTTTTCCCCGTCCCATTCCCAGGTGTCGCCCAGGACGCCGGAGCCGAAAGCGAAGTTCGATTGTCCGCCGAACAACACGGTCACCTTACGATCCGCATCGTACGCCATCGCAGGCCCGTATCGGGCCGTGGGAGAGGCCGAAGGCGTTCGCTGCGTCCACGTCCCTCCATCCCACTCCCAGGTATCGCCGTGCACGCCGGTCTCACTGGCCCCGCCGAACATGACCGTCACGCCGCGCGCATCGTCGAACGCCATCCGCTGGATCCAGCGCGCAGGCGGACCGCCATCGGCCACGCGCTTCCACGAGGTTCCATTCCATTCCCACGTGTCACCCAGGATCGTCCCGTCCGCGGCCTGCCCGCCGAAGAGCACCATGACGCCGCGCCGGCTGTCGAAGGCCATGAAGGAGTCGGCCCGTGCCTGCGGACCGGCAACATCATGCCGATTCCACGTTGAGCCGTCCCACGCCCACGTATCAGCCATGTACTTGCCGTTGTAACCGCCGAAGCTCACCACCAGGTGACGCGCGGAGTCGTAGGCCATGGCGTTGTCGCAGCGCCGTTCCGGGCCCAGCTCACTGACGAGTTGCCACGCGGCCCCGTCCCACTCCCAGGTCTGCGGGTTAACGGCCCGAAAGTTGAGCGTACTCGATCCTCCCAGCAGCACGCTGCGTTGTCGCTCACTATCGTACGCGAAGCCGAACTCGGCGCGAGGCGACGGACCCGGCCCCGTGCGCTCTTGCCAACGCCGCAGCTCCTGCCCCTCCGCGCCCGCGCACGCGGCGGCCAGCGCCGCAATACCAAGCCCGTGCCGCGCGCGCCGTCGCCTGAGCTCATTGCCCGTCCACTTAGGCACAGAAGCGTTATACACCCACAGGCGCTGGCTGAGGAAGGGGGAGGGTTCTTTCGTGTTGCGAAACCTCAACAGCGTGACTTCCGAGGAAATCCGTCGTATGATGGTGGTGACGTTCGTAAAAACGCGGAGAAGACAGATGGTCGCGGCCAATCCGGAAGACATCATCCGACGCGGACGGCGCCTTTACGAGAGCAAGCTTCGGGCCCAGATGGAGGCGACGCATGCCGGCGAGTACTTGGTCCTTAATGTCGACACGGGCGAATACGAAGTCGATCGAGACGATGTCGCAGCCTCGCGTCGCGCCAGACTTCGCTTTCCGAGCGCGCCGCTGTTTACCATGAGGGTCGGTCACGCGACCGCGTTCCGGCTCGGCGGCCGAACCTTGAAGACGAAATGAAGGCCCTCGGCGTTGTCACGGATGAACTTGAAGCCACGTTGCCCCTGCACATTCCCATCGCAAGCGGCGAAGCCGAGCTGGTCACGGCCGTCATTGACACGGGCTTCAATGGATATCTCACCCTCCCGGACGATCTCCTCCATCGCGCCGGTTTTTCCTTTCACAGCTATGCCCAGGCCGAACTAGGCGACGGTAACACCGTCACCCTTCGCAAGTTCGAAGGTGACGTCCTGTGGTACGGCGTGCGAAGGCCGGTCACGGCGCTGGAGACCAACGCCGCACCGCTTGTGGGCATGGCCTTCCTGGCTGGCCAGCGTTTGGTGGTTGACGTCGCTGTCGAAGGGACGGTTTCGATCGAACCGATTCCCGAAACCAGCGTTTGAATCCGCGCGGGTAGCTGTAAGCTCGACCGTCAGCGCACCGGCTTGCCGGGCTTGCCGTCGGCATGGCGGGGGTCGAAGGGGTGCTCCGAGGGAGCTCCGCGGAAGCCGGTGATCTGCGGGAAGTCCTCGGGCTTTTCCTTGGGGTGGACGGCGAAGACCTCGACCCGCACGATCTCATCGAAAGGCACGGAAACGACGAAGGCGCCGACCTTGTACTGGTCGTCCACGGGCATGCACTCGAATACCAGGTGCGTCTTGCTACCCACGTCCGCGATCTGTTTGACCTCGTAGCTGAAGCCGTCGCGCAGGTAGATCAGCGTGCGGACCTCCAGCTCGGAATAGACGCGCTGAATGCCTTCGTGTTCGGGACGCTGTTCGGGGTCAACGTCCGGAAAGTGGTGGACGGCGCAGCGGCACTTGGCCTCCTCGACCTGCTCCTGGTAGGGCGCGCCGTGAAACCAGTCGTAGTTGAACATCTCGCTCCCACATCCGGCCGCGCCCGCGAACCCTGCCCTCGCGGTTGGGGGGGCGGACGGTATCGCTCCACGCGGTTTCCGTTAACGCGGCAGGCATTGTATCGGTCATGGGCGGGTTTAGCATGTGCGCCATGGACCCGGCCCATAAGAGTCGTGTCGTCAAGGCGTTGGCCGTGTCGCTGGGCTTCGAGAGATGCGGGATCGCGCCCGCAGCACCTATCGGACGAAGCGACTATCTCGCCGCGTGGCTCTCCGCCGGGAGGGCGGGTTCGATGGAGTACCTCCACCGCTATTTCAACAGCCGTGCGGACCCCGCGGAGCTGCTGCCCGGGGCGAAGAGCGCGATCGTGGCTGCGTTGGTCTACAAGCAACCCCCGCCCGCCGAGGCGCGCGACGCTCAAGCGCACGGCCGCGTGGCTATGTACGCCTGGGGTGACGACTACCACGACGTGATCCGTGCCAAGCTGCGGCAGTTGGAGGACAAACTCCGCGAGGCGATCGCCGAGCCGTTTGAAACGCGTGTTTGTGTGGACACCGCCCCCGTTGTGGAACGTGAGCTCGCCGCGGCTGCGGGGATCGGCTGGATCGGCAAGAACACCATGGTCCTACACCAAGACCTCGGGAGCTACTTCTTCCTCGGCGCCGTGGTTACGACGTTGGAGCTTGAGCCCGATGCGCCGGTGCAGGATCACTGCGGCACTTGCACGGCCTGCCTGGAGGCCTGCCCGACGCAGGCCTTCCCTGTGGCCTACGAGATGGACGCCTCGCGCTGCATCAGCTATCTCACCATCGAGCATCGTGGCGACATTTCCAGGCCCTTCCAGGAGATGATGGGCGACTGGATCTTCGGCTGCGACGTCTGCCAGGACGTTTGTCCGTTCAATCGCCACGCCCCGACCACGCGCGAGCCGCGATTTGCCGTCCGCTCGCCCGGCCCCACTTCGGACTTGGAGGCGGTCTTGGCTTGGTCGCCGGAGGATTACCGCGCGGCCGTCCGCGGCAGCGCGATGACCCGCGCCAAGCTCGACATGTTTCAGCGAAACGCCCGAATTGCCCTGACCAACATTGAGGTCGTTGCATCAGATGTGCAGGAAACACCAAATGCGTCCGTGCCCCAAATGTGACTACGACCTTACCGGCCTGCCGGATGTCTACACATGCCCGGAGTGCGGGTTCGCGTCCGATTTGCACACCGTGGTATTTCACGTGGGCCAGCCGGCGGGCGTTATAAGCTCCATTTTCCTCGTCGGCGGGTTCGCGGCGGCGGTAGTCTCAGCCTTCTTGGGTGCACGCACCGTGGGTCCGTTGGTTGCGTTTTCGTTCGGCATCGTATGGCTGATCCTGTACGTCGGCGCGATTCGGGCGCCGAAAGGCCAACTGATCGTGAACCACGTCGGTGTACACGTGTTCCTGCCCGCAGGTCCCCCGGTCAGCCTGGCGTGGGCCGACGTTCGGGAAGTGAACGCAAGCTGGGGAAACGCCGCCTTGCACATCATTCCCCATCACGGCCGGAAAGTCACCGTTTTCCCCATCGATCTCTCCCGCGCCGGCTTTCCTCGCCTTCCTCTTGACGAAATCCGAAGACTGCAAGCACTTTATGCCTCCCCGGAGTGGCGCCGCGCGAAGCTGATACAGAATGACTCCGGTTCCACAGGTTCAACGCAACGTGAAACTCAATCCAACGGATTGATCGCCAGTCCCGTGGCGAGTTTCGGGAAAAAGTAGGTGCTCTTCTGGGGCATGAGTCCGCTGGACTCGGCCACTTCGCGAAGCTGGGCCATGGGCGTGGCATTGACCAGCAGGGCGACGCCCGATTCCTTCCTCGCGGTTTCGATCGCGTCCCCCTTGGACTTGAGGTAATGGACCGCGGGGGCGCGGCCCACGTGCTTCGCAAGAAGCTCGTCAATCAGGTAGCGGTGCAGGTAGGCGTAGTCCAGTTTCCGCCACGCCGCGCCTTCGTCGGGCGCGAGCTTGTTCAATATGTCCCGGCGGGTGAACACCACCGGCGCCTGCTTGCCCGTTGCGCCGTCGACTAGACGCAAGTCCGAGGCGGCAGACTCTGGCGCCGGGCGAACGCCGTTGGCCCACGCCCTCATCAACGCCTCCACGCTGATTCCGCCCAGCGCCCGATAGTACGGCAGGATCAAGCACCCCGGATCCTCCATGCCGGCCAGCACAAACATCACGAAGTTGGCGGGATGGTCGTCTGGAAGACCCCCCCGAGCCCCGGCTTCCTGCGCCAGCCACTCACGATACATGAGGGCCGTGCCGTAGCGATGGTGCCCATCGGCGATGTAGATTCGTTTGTCGGCCATCGCGCGACTCACGCGCTCGATGACGGCCGCGTCCTCGACCGCCCAAAGACGATTCTGCACGCCCTGCAATGTCCCGGTGGCCGGCGGTGACTCTGCGGTGCTTGACGCGAGCGCCGATCCGACAGCATCCGACGGGTCGCTGTACAGCCCAAAGATGGGCGACAGTTGGCATTTCGTGGCCTTCATCAGCGCCAGCCGGTCCTCCTTGGGGCCGCCGAAGGTCTTCTCGTGCGGCAGGACGCCGCCCGCGGAGAATGGCTGCAAACGGACGCGGGCGATGAGCATCCGCCGCGTGTAGCTGCGCCCCTCGTGCTCGAAGAGCTGATGATAGGGATACAAGGCGGGCGAGGAGTCCTTAATGAGCGTGCCATCCACAAGCCACTGGTCCAGTAATCGCGCGGCGCGGGCGTACACCTCGGGCGGCCCGGCTGACTTGGGTGGAATGTGCGGCAGATCGACGGCCACGATGTTCCGCGGGCTGCGGGCCAAGAGCGCGGCCTTGTCCCCCTGATCGAGCACGTCGTAGGGCGGAGCGAGGACCGCGGAGAGATCGCCGCCGAGCCGGCGCTCGTCGTATCGAATCGCCGCAAATGCCTTGACCTCGACCATGCAAGGAACGTCCCGCAGCCGGTTCGGCCGACGGTGGAGCTGAACGTACCGGACCTACCACAGGCGGGCAAGCAGCTCGGTTCGCGTTTCACGCAGCCCAACCCTCTCGCTTGGTCGATAAGACGTGGGAAGTCCAAGGGAGCGTCGATGTCGTCGGTGGTGGTGCTCAGTAGCGGGGGGATCAAGAGCGCCGTAGCGGCCGCACGGCTGGCGAAAGAGCACGCGGTCATTTTGCTGCACGTCAACTACGGCCAGGCGTCCGCCGGGCGCGAGTCCACGGCGCTCGACTTGTTCGCAGGCGCCCTTCCCGGCTCGCGCGTGGTTCGCGTAGCCCTGCCCTACCTGAGTCAGCTCCGGGCGGCCGCGCCCGAGGCCGACGCCGCCTCGCCCCGCGAAACGCGCGGCATCGTGGGAACCTCCATCACCACCGGCTCGACCCCGCCCGCGTTACTGCGCGGGCTTGCGCCGGTGCTCTTCTCGGTGGGAGTCCAAAGCGCGCTCCGGTTTAGCGCCCGGCATGTGGTGACCGGCCTCACCGACCAGGACGACGCCCCGCACCTCGGCTTGCTCGTCGCCGAGTCGCCGCCGGACTCGCGCCGCGAGTTCATTCACGCGTTCAACATCATGGCTGAAGTCCTCCTGCGTCCCAAGTTCTCCGTGCGCGTCGAGGCCCCGCTCATAGGCCTGCGTTACTCGGAGGTCGTCAAGCTCGGCGTACGCTTCCGCGTGGCTATGGACAAGACGTGGACGTGCGAGCGCTTCGGGGCCCAGCCTTGCGGTCAGTGCGAGCCCTGCAAAGCGCGGGCCCGTGCTTTCAGCGAGGCGGGCGTCACCGATCCGGGTTACGCAGCCAGCGCGACGGCCGCCCCGACCGCTGCCGCCTATTGACTTGTGGACCCGGCTTGCTGCCGGAGCCGTAGTTCCAAGCCGTCAACGACTTTGCCCGCTCCATAATTCACCAGGAGCTGGGCGCGCTTCCAGTGACAGTCCTCGTCGCACCACAAATCGAACTCCGCCGCGGCATGCTGCGGTACGAGGATCGCATAGGCCTTACCCGCGGACAGGTCGGCGAGAATCTCACGCATCTGCTCGGCCGACCGCGGGTACGTGAATCGGCTCGCAGGCCGGCGATCGGCGTAAACATAGACCCCCGCGCGGTAGTCCCACACGTAAATCCGCTCGCCCGCGGGTACCAGTTCCTGCACCGCCCGGCCAATCTCCTCAAGGAGCTTCCGCTCGTGGGGCTTGTCGTCGGGCGCCACTTGGTACGCAGCGACAGAGTCCAATACACCGAACTGATAGGCCTGGTAAAGCGGCCGCCCCAGCAGGACCACGGCGGTCGCGCAAAGCACAATCAGCGCCCCACGGTATCCGCGATCGAGACGACGCCACATCTCTTCGAGATGGAACAGCCCCACGGCGCAAAGCAGAATCACGGGCGGGAACGTCGCCTGCCAGTAGCGCATGGCCATGCTCGGACCCATCAGCGCCAGGCTCGCCGCAGCGATCCACCACGCGGCCAGGCCGACCACGAGGGCAACGTTAGCGCCCTTCAGCCGTCCCACGAGCAAGGTGACCGCGGCGCCGAACGCAGCGAGCCACAGCGGAAACCCAAGCATGATCAGGTCGGTGCGCCCGCGAGCCATCGCACTGCCGAGGTGTCTCGCGGAATCGGTACTGAGCAATCCGCGATTGAAACTGAAGACCGCCTCCCAAGCCTGCCAGTGGACGCCTTGCCGATACAACACCGCGACGATCGCCGCCGCTCCGATCAAGAAACCCAGCCACGACAGGGCCGCGGCCGCGAGCCACCTGCGCCGATCAGCGAACGAAGTCAGCCCGGCCACGATGGCCACAATCGTAAGGACGAACAGGCCGGTCGCGCCCGTCTGCTTGAAGGAAGTCGCCGCAGCCCAAAGGAGCCCCGCCAGGAGGCTGAGCCCGGCCCCACCCCAACCATGCGCCGTCGTCACCGCGAGCAGCCAGACGGCGCATGCAGCCAGCTCCAGCATCGCGCAGTAGAAATCGGGATTGATGGATGAGGCGTCGTAAACGCGCATCGAAGCCAGGAGCGCCGCAAGCAGCGCCGTCCAACGACCGGCCGTCGGACTCAGGGCCTTCGACACGCCCATCCACAGCACAAGAATGCACGTGAGGGCGACAACGCCCGGGATGATCCACGCCCCGATCTGCTTCCCTCCCGCGGCGAGAAACCCTAGGGCACTGATCCAGGCGATGCCCGGCGGCTTGTTCTCCCACGCATCGACATACATCCGCCCGCCGTGATACACGTTCTGCCCGAGCTGGATCAATTGGTATTGGTCGTTTCGCAGCTCGGCCCAGTAGCTGCACCACACGCCCAGCACCAACAGCGCAGCCACCAGCACGCCGGCGAGAAGGTCCAGCCCCGGCCGTCGAACCGGCGCTGAGGCCGACGCGACCGGATGGCGGACGTCGACCGGAGTGAGTTTCGTGCTGTAGCTTTCCACGGCCATCGAGTTGCGTTCCTGTGTCAGAGCAGTGTCACCGACCTTCCGGCTGCCTATTGTACCCGCCGCCAGCTAAGTCGGCTGCACCGCCGCGCGGGCCTCAGTTGAGTTTGACGCCAATCCTCCCTAGCATCGACTCGTGTTCGAGTTTGACATGACCGCTTCCGACGGGTCGGCGCGGCGCGGAGTCCTGGCGACTCCCCACGGGGCCATCGATACTCCCGCGTTCATGCCGGTGGGAACCGCGGGATCGATCAAGGGCGTGACGCCCGCGCAGCTTCGCGGTACGGGCACGCAGATCATCCTCGCCAACACGTATCATCTTCAACTGCGGCCCACGGCCGACGCCGTCGCGCAGCTCGGAGGGCTTCACCGTTTCATGGGCTGGGAAGGCCCCATTCTGACCGACAGCGGCGGCTATCAGGTTTTCTCCCTGGCCTCGATCAACCGCGTCACCGATGACGGCGTCGAGTTCCGCTCGCACATCGACGGCGCCGCCGTCTGGCTCGACGCCGAGACCGCGATGGAGGTTCAGAATAAACTCGGCGCGGACATCATCATGGCTTTCGACGAATGCCCGCCCTTGCCGAGCGAATACGATGCCCTGCGAACGGCCGTCGAGCGGACGATTCGCTGGGCGCGTACCTGCCGCGACGTTCGACGCCGTGGCGACCAGGCCCTCTTTGGCATTCTCCAGGGCGGGCTGGATATTGCCCTGCGGCAGCGCTGCGCCGAAGCCCTCGTCGGCATCGGCTTCGACGGCTACGCCATCGGCGGGCTGTCCGTGGGCGAGTCTCCTGAGGAAATGGCGGCTATTGTGCCCAGGGTCACGGAGTGCCTGCCGGCGGAACGCCCGCGTTATCTGATGGGCGTAGGCATGCCCCGCGATATCCTCGCGGCCGTGCAGGCCGGGGTTGACCTGTTCGACTGCGTCTTGCCCACGCGAAACGGACGCAACAGCTTTGCTTTCACGGCCCTCGGACCGCTGCGCATGCGCAACGAAGTCCATCGCCTCGACGACGCCCCGCTGGAGGCCGGCTGCGACTGTGAGACTTGCCAGCACTTTGGCCGAGGGTACATTCGACACCTGTTCAACGCGGGCGAGATGCTCGGGCCCACGCTGACGTCGATCCACAACTTGCGGTTCTATCAGCGGTTCATGGCCCGAGTTCGCGCCCTCATCGAGGAAGGCAGGCTGGCGGCGCTCGCGGCGGAGTTTCCCATCGTGGAGCGATCCGCCGCGCGGTCGAGCCGTTTGGAGGAAAACGAATGGAGTCGATGATTCAGGCTTTCGCGCAAGTGCCCGCACCGGCCCCCGCCGGCGGCTCAGGGGCCATGCAACTGTTCCCCTTCGCCCTGATGTTCGCCGTGCTGGCCTTCATGCTCCTGTCCGCCCGCAGTCAGAAGAAGCGGGAGCAGCGCGAGCGCGACGACATGCACGCCCGCCTCGGCAAGAACGACCGCGTCCTCACCGTGGGCGGCATCATCGGCACGGTCATGGCCGTCAAGGACAATGAGGTCGTGCTCAAGGTCGACGAGACCACCAACACCAAGATGACCTTCCTCAAGACCGCCATCCAGCGCGTCCTCGACGAACCGGCGGCATCGACCGAAAAGCGCTAGTTTCTAGAAGGGCACCGGACTTTGCGGAAGCCGGTACGGTTCCGGCTCGTTGGAGAAGTTGGCGAAACGAGTGAGCTTCTTGTTGAAGCTCAGGGTGATGTTGCCCGTGGGGCCGTTACGTTGCTTGGCGATGATTACTTCCGCCAGGCCCTTTACGGTTTCATCTTCGGGCTTGTAGTATTCCTCGCGGTGGATGAGCAGGACTACGTCGGCGTCCTGCTCGATGGCTCCCGACTCGCGCAGGTCGCTCATCAGCGGCCGCTTGTCGGAGCGGCCCTCGGGCATCCGATTGAGCTGGGCCATGGCCACGACCGGGATGTTCAACTCCCGCGCCAGGCTCTTGAGCCCGCGACTGATGGCCGCGATCTCTACCTGACGGTTCTCGGCCTGCGGCGTGTGCATGAGCTGGAGGTAATCCACGAACACAGCGCGGATGTCGTAGCGCTGTTTGAGCCGCCGGGCCTTGGAACGCAGCTCCATCGCCGACATGCCCGGTGTGTCGTCGATGAACAGCGGCGCCGTCTCGTAATCCGGACAAACGTGCATCAGCAGGTAGTTGATCTCCTCGTCGGAGAGCATGCGCTTGCGGAGTTTCTGGGCGTCGACGCCGTGCCCGTACGAGCAGACCAGCCGCTGAGCGATCTGGGCGCTGCTCATTTCCATGGAAAAGAACACGATCGGCGTGTGGTGCTCCAGGGCGAGGTGCTGGGCCATGGTCAGCCCCAGCGCCGTCTTGCCCATGGAAGGCCGGCCCGCCACCACGACTAGATCCCCGGGTTGGAAACCCCCGGTGTACTCGTTGAGCTGCGTGAAGCCCGTGGGAAGGCCCGTGCACGCTCCCTCACGGTTCTCCAACAGCGCCGCCAGCCGGCGCATTTCTTCCCGGATTTCCACCACGTTCCCGCTGACCCGCCGCTCGGTGACCGCGAAGATTTTCTGCTCGGCCACGTCCAGGATTTCGCGGGCTTCGTCGGTCGCGGCATAGGCCTGCTGCTGAATCTCGCCCGCGCAGCGAATCAGGTCGCGAAGCATCCCCTTGTCGCGCACGATCTTCGCGTAGTGCTCGGCGTTGGCCCACTCCGCGAAGCTCTCCGCGAGCTGGATCATGTAATCCTGCCCGCCCACCACCTCGAACAGACCGCGGCGGCGAAGCTCGTCCGTGACCACGATGAGGTCGATCGCCTTGCTCGGATCGTCGTACAGATCGAGCAAGACCTCGAAGAGCCGCTGGTGGACGGGGTTGTAGAACCACGGGCTGTCCCCGCGGTGGATGATGGGGATGGCCTCGGCGATGGCGTCCCGGCTCATCATCATCGAGCCGAGCAGGGCCATCTCCGCGTCCAGGTCCTGCGGGGGAAGCTGCGGCAGGCGATCGTTATGGTTTGTGGCGAGTGCGGACCCGCTATTCGTCGCGATGGTCGTCATGTTCACCGGCCTCCTTGCCGGCCGGGGCAACTTCCGGTCCCGTTTCCTCTCCTTCGTCCATCTTCTCGCGCACCACCCAGACCTTGATCATCGCCCGAAGGTCTCCCGCGAAGCGGACCTCTACCGGAACCGTGTCCAAACGCCGGATCGGTGTGGTCAGGGCGATGTTCTCCGGCGGAACGCCGTGTCCCTCCTCGGCCAGCGCCGCGGCGATTTCCTTGCGACCCACGGAACCGTACAGCACGCCCTCTTCGTTGGCCCGCGCGCTCACCGTGACCTCGACCCCCTCGAGGCGCTGCACGATTTCTTCCATCAGCTTCCGCTCACGGGCCAGCTCTAACTCCGCCTGCTTGCGAGCCTCCGCCAGGCGGCGCATGTTCGCGTCCGTCGGTTCCGTCGCCAGTCGGCGGGGAATCAAGTAGTTCCGCGCGTAACCCGCCGATACGTTGACCACGTCCCCCACGATGCCCAATTGTGACACGGTTTTGGTTAGCAGTAGTTTCATGATTCTGGTCTAAACTCCCCACTATGGCGTTTGAGGGCTTCAGGTCTCGAGCGTCGTTTCCCTTCGTCCCCCCGTCCCTTCGTCCCGTTTTCTAAAACGGTATCCCATCATTGGTCGGCGGCTCATAGCCGGTCCCGCTGGTGGCAGCACCCGAGGCGGCGACTTCCGCCGCGCGTCCTCCGCCGCCCTCAGCCCGCCCGCCGCCGAGGAAGGTGAAGTTTTCGACGATCACTTCGTGTTTGCTTCGCTTGTCGCCTTCCGGCGTCGTCCATTGATCGAGTTTCAATCGGCCCTCGATGAGCACCGGGCGCCCTTTGGTCATGTACTGGTTGAAGGTCTCGCCTGCCCGACCGAAGACCACGCAGTCCACGAAGCACGTCTCCTCACGCGCGTTTCCCTCCTTGTCCTTCCATTTGTTGTTCGTGGCGATGCCGAACTTGCAGATCGCCGTGTTGTTCGGCGTGTAGCTGAGCTGCGGATCGCGCGTCAGGTTGCCCACCAGGATGATTCGATTGAAGCTCGCCATAGCCCGCTCCCGACCGCGCTTCTCGCGTGTTTATTCAACCCCGCCGGACTCAGCCCCGGCGACCGCCTCTTCGTGCCGGCGACCGCGGCGACGCTTGCCGTGATGGCCTTCGCCGCCTTCGCGGTGCTCGCCCTCGGCGCGAGGCGGCCGCTCGCCGCCTTCACCTGATCCGCCCTCCGCCTCGCCGCGCGAGGCGGCCGCCTTTTCCATCATCTCCGGCGTAATGTCGTCGGCCCGAAGGACCAGCAGCCGCAGGACCTGCTCCGACAACTGCCCGTCCCGCTCCACGCCGACGATCTTCGACGGGTCGGCCTTGAAATACACGAGGACGTACACCCCTCGCTTGCGGCCCTTGATCTTATACGCCAAACGCCGCTCATCCCAGCGGCGGCAGAAAACGACCTCCGCCTCTGCCCGGCCCAAGATCCGACGAACCTCCGTCTCGCAGTTCTCGTATGAACTGCCGAATGTCGGATCAAACAAGAACATCGCTTCGTATTGGTTCAACGTTGACATTCTCCTAACTGAGCCGCGGACTTCAGTCCGCGCGGACCCTCCGCGCAGGCCAAGGCCTGCGGCTCGCTACTCTAACGATTACTCCGGCGAGTCTCCATTATACCGCGTCATCGCCAACTCCGCCCCGTCCGTCATCCAGCACTCAATCGCTTCCGCCGCACGGACCCGGGCTCGTTCCATGATGGCCCGCTCCTCTGGGGCGTACCCGCTGAGCACATACGCCGCTCCGCTCCCTACCCGCTCGCCGATCCCGATCCGCAGCCGGCACCAGTCCTCGCTGTCCAACCGGTCGATGATGTCCTGCAAGCCGTTGTGGCTCCCCGACGACCCGCTCGCCCGCATCCGTAAACGCCCCACGGGCAGCGCCAGGTCGTCGCAAATCACCAGCAGGTCGTTCAGTTCCAACTGATAGAACTTGCCCGCCGCCAGCACCGCCTGCCCGCTTCGGTTCATGTACGTCGTCGGCTTCGCCAGCGCCGCCTTCTCCCCGCCGAACTCGCCCGACCCGAACCATGCGTGAAACTTCTCTCGACCCAGGTCGATCCCCCATCGCGAAGCGAGAAGGTCGATCACCTCAAACCCGATGTTGTGCCGCGTACCCTCGTACTGCGGCCCCGGGTTCCCAAGCCCCACGATTAGCTTCACGATAGAGGGTCACAATCGCCGTCGTCACCTCATTCGTCATCCGATAATCGACAATCGACAATCGACAATCGGCAATTGGCAATTGGCAATTGGCAATCGGCCCATCCAGCCTCCCCTACCGCTACTTCTTCTCCTTCTCTTTCTTCTCCTCCTTCTTGTCCTTCTTCTCCTCCTCGCCCTCCACCGGCTCTTCCTTCTTCACGCGGCCGATCCGCTCCGGCTCCGCTGCGGCCTCCTCGCCTTCCACCGGCGCGGTCGGCGCGACCACCACTTCCTCCGCCAGCTTCCGCACCGTCGCCACGCGATCCTCCGGGTTGGCGAGCGCCACCACCCCCGGTGGCAGGTGGATGTCCTTGACGTAGAGCGACTCCAACATGCCCAGGTGCGTCACCACCGGGTGCAGCGTGTCCGGAATTTCCGTCACCAGACACTCCACTTCGAGGTTGAGGATCTGCTGATCCAGCACCCCGCCCTCGTGGATGCCCTTGGGCACGCCGCGAAGCTCGATGCCCACCTTCACCCGCACCCGCTCAGTGAGGTCCACGCGGGCCAGGTCCATGTGGATGGGGGTCGCCGACAGGTGGTCGTACTGCACCTCCTTGATGAGGTACGGCTTGACCGCCCCCTTCAGGTCCACCTGAAGCATTCGCGCCCCGTGCGCCAGGGCCACTTCCACCTCGTGCTCCGCCAGCGAGATCGACTCCGGCTCTTCGCCGTGCCCGTAGACAATCGCCGGCAGACGCCCTTCCTTGCGCATCTTTCGCGCCACTCTCGTCCCCCGCGATTGCCGCGCCTCACCCTTGATCGTAATGATCTCCATCCTCTGTCCTTCCTATCTGTGTAGCGCCGCCCCTTGTAGCGTCACGCCTTGTGCGTGGCGCAGGCTTCCAAACTTCACCGCAGTAGAACCAACGCACTGCTCACAGAGCAGTGGCACACATCGTCAATCATCCTCAACAGTGCCACCCAGCCGGAGTGGGTAGTTGAAACGGAAACCAGTTGGCCCCCGATCCGCTCCCTCCGGTCTGCGAAACCAGGCACTGGCTGGCGGTCCTGTTGCCCTCCTCGTCGACGCTCCCGCTGCCGTTGTCTCCGCCTGAATCCCCGCCGCCGAGGTTGTCCCCGCCGGAGCCCACGTCGGTGTCTTCCGATAGCACGTAAACCGTGCCTCCGCCGGCCACGCTCGGGTCGTACTTACCCTCGCGATAGAAGTTCGACTGGCCCCACTGGTCATAGGAGTAGCCCGTCCAAACCTCGTTGGGGTCGGTGACCTCCTTGAGGTGGCCCCCGCACCCATACTCGATGGCCGTCGGGGGATCGAGGTCGGTACAACCGGAACTCAGATAATACGCCATCCGCGTGACCGGATAGCCGTCGGGCAGGTCGTTAGGGTTGTTGGGCGGGTTCACGGGGATCAACTCGTCGTTGGGCTCCACGACGCGGGTGAGCAGCGTGGGAAAGTCCTCGTCGTCGTAATAGTAGCGCACCATGTTTCCTTCGGCGTCGGTGTAGGAGGTGACGTTGTTGAAGGCGTCGTACTCCCAAGTCTGCTCGTGGGCCAGCTCGTCGATCAGGGCGGTCATGTTGCCGTCGGCGTCGTAATCGACCTGCCAGGCGTGGCCCGCAGCGTCCACGTAGGTATCGAGGTTGCGGTTGTAGAAGATGTACTCCGCCCCGGCGAACGGGCTCCAGAGGGCGCTGAGTGTGCCCGGGGCGTTGGCGGGGTATCCCGGCTTGTCCTCCGAATAGTAGTACTTCCACACCTTGCCTCGCCGGTTGGTGTACTCCGATCTCGTGTTGCAGTAATACGTTCCTTCCTCTCGATTGTAGGCAAGCTCCTGATCCATTGCCGCCGTCGCCGCTGGGGTCCTCGATGCGAATGAGCCGGCGGACGCCGTGGGAGTAGGGGCCATAATCGTAGGAATACGACCATTTCGGTACATTCGTCTCGTTAGCGGAATGGACGTGCCGTTCGCTGATCGTCGAAATGCGTCCATCGACATCGTACACGACGTGTATCGGCTGGTTGCGGGGAGGCGTTACGTCTTTGAGCGGTCCGCCGCCGGAGTAGTACGCGATCGACCACGAGCGATTGGGCACGTCCACGGCTCCTGGTCGTAGCGGCGTTGCGTCTTCTTCATCGAATATCGCAAGGAGGCGGTTGGTTGTCGGCGAATCGTACTGAAGCTCCAGCGTGCGTCCCGCGGCCGAAACGGTCGCCAATCGCCAACTGACATCGGGGAATGCCGGGTTCCAATCCTCGTAGACAAGTGTCGTCGCATTCTCGGTCGCGTCGACAACTTTTTGTAGGCGCACTTGGCCGTCGGTGCTCGCGTACCGCAGGAACTCGTGATACGACTGGTCCTTGTGGGTGAGCTGCCAGATGTTGGGATCCTGGGTATCCTGCGTCAGCTTGTCGTAAACGCCGAGGGGCGGCACCCAGCGCTGCTGGGAGGCGGACCACGTGAACACGCCCTCGGTTCCGTCGGCGTAGACCATGGTAACCTTGCTGGGCAACTGATTGAGTCGCAGGTGGTCGCTGTAGGAGATGCTCCATCCGGGGCCGAGATCGAAGCCCACGGCCTCGCTGAACCACACGTCGCGATCGACGTTCACCGAGTTGTGGTAGAGGGCCATGTTCATATCCGGCCCGATACCGGACCATGAGACGATGGGGATCGCGGTGAAGGCGTTGCCATGGTGAGTGTTGACCTCGGTGTACGTCGAAACATCGAGCCCAACTTCCCACGGCCGCGCCGGCCCCGGGGACATATCGGGCGGCGCGCAGATACCCTCGATGGCCATGGCCGCGGGGGGCTGCTGGCCCAGGTAAAGGACTACCACTGCGGCCGCGAGCGCACACGCCCCCAGCACCGCGACGGTGATACGTGCAAGTCTTTTGTTTACCGCTCTTCTGGTGATTGGGTCCATGCTTCCCTCGTTCGCGCCTAGCAAAACAACTCGCTCACCGAGCGGTGCTCGTGAATCCGCCGCAGGGCCTCGCCCACAAAGTTCGCCACCGACAACACCGTCAGATTGGGCAGCTTAGCGATCGCTTCTTGCGTGATGGGGATCGTGTCCGTGACCACGATCTCGTTGATGTTCGCCGCCGCGAGCCGTTCGATGGCGGGCCCGGCGAACACAGCGTGGGCCGCGGCCACGTAAATGGACGAGGCCCCATGTTGCCGAACCAGCTTCGCCGCCTCGCTCACCGTGCCGCCCGTGGTGATCATGTCGTCGAACATCATCACCGTCTTGCCCTTCACGTTACCCACGATGGTGACCGCCGCCGTCGAATCCGGAGTCAGCCTTCGTTTATGGATCACGGCCAGCTCCCCGCCGATCCGCGAGGCAAAGTCGCTGCCGAACTTGATGTTGCCCACGTCCGGCGACACCAGCACTGCGTTTTGCAGCTTGCGGCTGATGAAGTGCTGTGCCAGCACCGGCGCCGCCGTCAGGTGATCCAATGGAATATCGAAAAAGCCCTGGATCTGGTCCGCGTGCAGGTTCATGGTCAGCACGCGGTTGAGCCCCGCCTTGGTCAGCATGTTGGCAACCAGCTTGGCCGTGATCGGCGTGCGACCCTCCGACTTACGGTCCTGCCGGGCATAGCCGTAGTACGGAATCACCGCCGTGATGCGCTTGGCGCTCGCTCGCCGCAGGCAATCGATGAAGATGCACAGCTCCATCAGGTTGTCGTTCACCGGCGGGCACGTCGATTGCACGATGAAGACATCCTTGCCGCGGACGTCCTCCTCGACCTTCACCAGCGTCTCCCCGTCGGGGAAGCGGCTCACCGTCGCCCGGGCGCGCTTCAGTTCCAGGTACGCGCAGATCTTGTCCGTCAGCGAGGAACTGGCCGTGCCGCCGAAGACCACCAGCCCGTTGGCGTCCCGATCCGTCGATTGTTGTCCGCCCCAACTCATGACGATCCCGCTCCCGTCTGCGACATCGGCCCGATCACCGCCCCGTCGCCGATCGTCTCTCCAGGTCGAACCCAGGCGAACGGCCCGATCCGCCCGCCCTCGCCGATGCTGGCGCCCGCTCCGATGAACGTAAACGGATACACGGTCGTGTCCTGCCCGATCGACACGTCCGCATCGATCCACGTGTTGTCCGGATCGACGATGGTCACGCCGTCCTCCATCAAGGCCCGCTGCAGCCGGTCCTGCATCGCTCGCGCCACCATGCACAGGTCAATCCGCGAGTTAATCCCCAGGGCGTCCTCGGGCGGGACCTTTACCGTCGCCGAAACGCCATTCCCCTCGGCCCGCAGGACCCGCACCGTCTCCGTCAGGAAATACTCGCCCTTGGTCGGGTCAGGCTTGACCCTCTCCAGCGCCGGCAGCAGCCGCGCCGCGTCAAAGCAGTAATAGCTCACGTTCACTTCACGGATCGCACGCTGCTCATCGGTGCAACCCCGCTCCTCGACGATCACCTGCAGCTTACCCGAAGCGTCTCGCACGATTCGTCCATACCCCGTCGGATCGTCCAGTTCCGTCGTCGCTAGCGTCAGCGCGTCACCGGACTCTTCCCGCGCTTCGATCAACTCCATCAGCGCTTCGCGCCGCACCAGCGGCATGTCCCCCGCAATGACCAGCACCGTTCCCGAAAAACCCTTGAGCGCCTCGCGGCAACACAGCACCGCGTGTCCGGTGCCCTTTTGCTCTGTTTGCTCGACCCATACGACATCGTGGTCGGCCGAGAACTGTTCCATCACCTTTTCCTTGCCGTGCCCCACCACTACGATCAGCCGGTCCACGCCCGCCAGCCGGCACGCGTTGAGCACGAACGCGAGCATCGGCCGGCCGCAAATCTCATGCAGCACCTTCGGCAGCTCGCTGTTCATGCGCGTGCTCTTGCCCGCCGCCAGAACAATCGCTGCCACCTCGCTCAACTTCTACTCTCTCTTGATTACCCGGCCAGGATTCGAACCTGGAATACCAGGACCAAAACCTGGTGTGTTACCGTTACACCACCGGGCAGTCGGCGTCCGCAGGCGGCGCCCAAGCGACGCCCAGCGGCGCTCCAGCGGATAGAATGCGACCCGAACCGAATCGGGATGGGTCGCGGCCGAAGGGTCGTCGCCGAGGCCTGAACGCTCCGCCGCGAAGAGGAACGCCCATTATCCGCGCCGCTCGCGGCAACGCGGACCCGCCCACGGGGCGACGACCGTCGCCAAAGCTCCCTGTGACCTAACCCTGGCGCGAGGCAGCGTAGCCGACGCTTCCAGGACGGTCAAGCTGCCGCCCCCAATCCTCACGCCACTACTAAGAAACGACCCAACCACACATGAGCACCGATAAAATACAAAAAATGGAAAGAATAGGGGATTCCCTAACCGACTAGACGGGTTGGTCCGGCCTATGATGCGGTCGGAAACTCAAAACCTCGTGTTTGGAGCTGCCCGTAATGAAGCGAACGCAATGGGGTTGGAAGTGGCTATCCGCCACAAGCTCGGGATTGGTTTTCGCGGCCGCGTGCAGCAGCACCGAGGTCCGGCAGGCGGTGCTCGCCGGCGTCGAGGTTGCCGCCGATCAGTTGCTCAACAACTCCGAGGATGACGACGTCAGCTTCGGCGACTGGTTGTCCGACGAACTGAACGACTAACGCCCGGTTCTAGTCCCGGACGAAGGCCAGCAAGACCTGCGCAAGCAGCAGTGGGCGGAACCCCACCGCCGGGAACACGTGTTCGTCGACGGCCGGTCGAACGTCCGGTTGGGCGTCTTCCTGACCGGAGTGGTTGCCGAACCCGTAGTCGTGGAACACCATGCAGCCGCCCGGCGCAAGGATGCTCCGGTAATTCTCAAAGTCGTTCACCACCTGCCGGTACGAGTGGTCGCCGTCGATGAAAATCAGCGACGCGCACCCCGGCCGAAGGACCTTCCAGGCGTCATCGGAAGAACCCACGAACTGCACCAGCCGCCGCGCCTCGCCAAGTTGAGCGAGGGTTAATCGCACTTGTTGCTCGTTGAGCGGTTGATCTTGGTGAGGGTCGATGGAGATGATCTTCGCGCCGCTGTCCACGCTGCTCAGCCCAAGCGCGAGGGCCGACAATGTCCTTCCACGAAACGAGCCGATTTCGATGACGCACTCCCCGCGCGTGTGCGCCCATTGTGCCAGGGCGTGCAGCGTGCAGCATTCGACGGACTCGGTGCAATGCACGTAGTCCACGAGCTGTTGGATTTGATCAGTCGGCAACCCCTTCCACGGCACATTCGCCGCCCCCAACAGCCGCCGGGTGATCGCGACCGCGTTCGTCCAGCGGACCGATGAATTCAGCCACTCATCCTCCGGCATCGCCTCGACCGGTAGGAACAGCTCTTTCAACTTGCGCTCCGGGTCACGAGTGAACGGCGTGTAGCTCCTAGGCTCGGTCGCACCGTTGGCAAATACCAGCCGACCCATCACCGTGCTCACGTCGGGAAACCCTCGCTGCTCGAACAGCGCCGCCGGCCGGATCGTGCAGCGTCGCGGCAGCGGTCGAGTGGGACGCACGAGGACCGATTCCCCCTCTCGCTCCACCTCGAACCACGCCCCCGCCTGCCCGATCAGCCCGACAGGGACCTTATCAAGATTCCACGAATAGCGCCCGTCCGTAGATCCTGCGGCCATCGGTTTCGTGAGTGTTCGCGTCGTTGTCATCCGTGGATCCTTCGCTGAGCACGGGCGCTTCGAATTCGAGTCATCTGCGTCCTGGCGCCTTGAACGAGCGCTAGACTGCGTTGCTATCGACCAAGGGTGCGATCTCGCTCCACTGCGCGGGGAGTCCTCTCGCCAGGAGCGCCGCGATCGCGCAAGTGTCTCTTGTGCGATGAACCCCACGGGTTCGGACCGGCGTGCTTGATGCGTTCCCCATCCGGGCTACGATGTAAACCGTTACGGAGAGCACGATGCCAAGATCCACGACTTGATGAAGTTGACAATTCTTCTACCGGTACGGAGGGCCTCGTACCGTTCGCCGTCGGGTACTGCTATTCCATCGCATCGGCGAACAGTGCCTTGGCTTGATAAGCTTGTCGGGACTGCGCTAGCGGCATGACGCAGGTCGAGTTGGTTTCGCCCGTCGGCCGATACTGGACGTTACGGATGCTGCGGATGACGAGAGCTGAACGTGCCCAGAAGCATCGTACAGGTTGAGGGACGGGAGGTCCTGGACTCGCGGGGCTTCCCCACCGTCGCGGCCGAGGTCGTGCTGGAGGACGGCTCGCGCGGGGAGGCGGCGGTCCCGTCGGGGGCATCGACCGGCGAGCACGAGGCGGTCGAGCTGCGCGACGGCGACGCCAAGCGATATGGCGGCAAGGGAGTGCTCAAGGCTGTCGAGCACGTCAACACGCAGATCGCCGAGGCCGTCATCGGACTGGATTCCACGGACCAGGAGCACGTCGATCAAACGATGATCGAACTGGACGGCACGGCGAACAAGTCGCGCCTCGGGGCCAATGCGATCCTCGCGGTTTCCCTGGCGACGGCCAAGGCGGCCGCGGCGGCGTGCAACCTGCCGCTGTTTCGCTATCTCGGCGGACCGGCGGCACGCGTGCTGCCCGCGCCGATGATGAACATCCTCAACGGCGGCAGGCACGCGGACAACAACGTCGATTTTCAGGAGTTCATGATCCAGCCCATCGGCGCGGCGTCGTTTGGCGAGGGGCTGCGGATGGGCGTCGAGTGCTTTCATACGCTCAAGAAGGTCTTGCAAGGACACGGGTATAACACAAACGTCGGGGACGAGGGCGGGTTCGCGCCGAACCTCAAGAGCAATGAGGAAGCGCTGGCGCTGGTCAGCGAGGCAGTGCGTACGGCGGGCTACCAGCTTGGCGAAGAAGTCGTGATCGCCCTCGATCCGGCCAGCTCGGAGATGTTCGAGGCGAAGAGCGGCAAGTATCGCTTCTTCAAGTCTGATCCGCAGCACGGCCTCTCCTCGGACGACATGATCGCCTACTGGGAGGGCTGGTGCGACAAATACCCCATCCGCAGCATCGAGGACGGCCTTGCGGAAAATGATTGGGACGGATGGGCCCAACTGACATCGCGCCTCGGCGATCGCGTGCAGCTGGTGGGCGACGACCTGTTCGTCACCAACGTCGCGCGCCTCCGGCGCGGGCTGGAATCAGCGGCTGGTAATGCCATCCTGATCAAAGTGAATCAGATCGGCACCCTGACGGAGACATTTTCTGCGATCCACCTCGCCCAGCGCAGCGGCTGGGGCGTGGTCATCAGTCATCGCAGCGGGGAAACGGAAGATACGACCATCGCGGACATCGCTGTGGCGACCAACGCCGGGCAGATCAAAACGGGCAGCGCGTCCCGAAGCGACCGGGTCGCAAAATACAACCGGCTGCTTTGGATCGAGGATTACCTGGGCGACGCGGCGACTTATGGCGAGGGACTCACGAATGGCTGAACCCACGGATCAGGCGTATTGTGGATTGTCGATTGTCGATTGTCGATTGGATCAGGTCGCGGCTTCCGCCGGCTCAATCGAAAATCGACAATCGAAAATCGACAATGCGCCGCGCGGCGGTCTCGTCTTTTGGATACTGATCGTAATGGGTTTGGGAACGTTCGCGCCGTGCATTCTGTTGCCCGAATGGCGTGAATTTCAGGCGATGCGCTTGGCTGAACAGGCCGAGCAGCATCGTTTGGATGCGATGCGACGAGTCGTCGAGCGAGAAAAGCACCTTCTGGAGGCGATGCAGAGCGACCCGGCGGTTATCGGGCGGGTGGCGCAGCGGGACTTGCACTTCTATCGTCCCGGTGACACGACGGTGGCCGTGGATGTCCCCCTCATGGTGCCGGTGGGAGCAGCCTTCGCGTCGCAACCCGTCGAGCCCCCGGCCGTTCTGGTCCGGGCGAGCACGTACTTGCCGAGCTTCAACTACGATGCGGTTTTCTGTGACCCGCGCACACGGCCCATCGTGATGGCCATGTCCGTGGGGTTGATCGGCGCTGCGATGGCGCTCTTCTGGGCAAGAAGCCCGCGCCGTAACCCATAGCCATGCGCGACACGCCTAACGAAAACCGTTAGTTGTCGTCTTCATCGGTACGGATATTGCGGTACCAGACCAGCCGGTCGTCGCTGAGTCCGGAGCCGGAGCGGCGGTCCAGCGTGCCGATGATGTCGTTTCGCCCGTCGCCGTCCAAATCCACCACGAGCAAGGTGTTCACGTGCGTGGAGCTATCCACGGCTTCGACGCCCACGCCGGTTCCACCGGGCACGGTGTCCGCTTGGGAGTCGGTGGCCGTCGGGTCGGTCGTGTCCGGAGGATTATCCTGGATGATGGTGTTGGAGAACCACGGATCGTAGACCGATTCGCCGAACGTGCCGTCGTACCAGAAGACGCCGCCTTCGACCGCGACCATCAGCTCGTTTTGACCGTCGTTGGTCACGTCGCCCAGAGCGATCCCCTCGGGCTCCTGGTCGGAGAACTCAGTGAGCGTAAAGACCGGCCAAGGGAAGTTCGTGCGATCGGGCACGGGGTCATTGGGCGGGAACTCGGGGGGCAGCGTCAGCGCGTTGGGTCGTCGGAACCACTGGACGATCTGCCCGACGGTGGAACGGACCACGACGTCGTCGAAGCCGTCAGTGTCCACGTCGCCGATGGTGATGACCATGGCGGCCGTATCGACCTGGCCCACGGGACGAACCTGCCATTCGCTGGCATAGAAGCGCCATTTGCCGGGTGTGCAAGTCCCATCGGGGATGCCCACGCAGTCCGTGGCGTTGGTGCAGGCGTCTCCGTTGGCGGCGCCGCCGACGCAGACGTTGGCGACGCACGACCCGTTGGGGATGCCCACGCAGTCCGCATTGCCGTTGGGGCAGGGCGCCCCATCGGCCGCGCCGCCGGAGCAAAGATCGGGCACCGGGTCGCTGAAGCCGTCAATGACTGCTGCCCGGCCGCTGGGAACGAGCGGGTTGCGGGACCAACGCACGTTCAGGCTGATCGCGTTGCTGAACGACGCCACGACGTCGTTATCGCCGTCGCCATCCACGTCGTAGATCGCGCAATCGGTGACTTCGGGAACGTCGGACATGATGGCCAGCGGAACCCCGCGCGACAGCGTGATGTCCGAGGGCACGCCCCAAGCGGCGGACGTCTCCGCCAATCCCGGACCGGGGTTGACCCATAGATCGACGGTCGTAATCGCCGGCTCCTGACCCAACTCCTTGCAGGTGCCTGGATTGAGTGTGACGACGATCTCGTCGCCTTCCACTCCGTCGATATCGCCGACGGCCAGCGCGGTAAAGCCGGCTCGCTCCGGCTTGGTCTTCAACTCTTCGAAGTCGACCGTCTCGTTTCCGGGGAACTGATTGTGGATCCAGCGGTCCTGGACGTAAGGGTTAACGAGGATCATCTCCGTCCAGCGATCACCGTCGGGGATGAGGCCGCGTTCGCCGGGGCTGAAGAGCACGATGACCTGGCCCTCGAGGGCGCTGATTTCGGTGGGCGGGCTTGTCGGGCAGAGCGCGGCATATCCGGTGGCCTTGGAGAGGATAACCACGTCCAGCCAGCCGTCGTCGTTGATCTGCCCCAGCTCGACGCCGGCGATGACCGCGATCGGATTCGTTCCGCCCAGGTTGATGGTACGGAAGGAAATGTTGCCCGCCGGGTCGCGGCGCTGCAAGTGGAGCTGAATCGGCTGGGATTGGTTCCAGCCGCTGACCAGATCGAGCAACCCGTCCTGATCCACATCACCGGCGACGACAAACTTGGGGCCGGCCGTGTCTTCGGGAACGGGGTCCACTTGGAATGCGGTGAAGAAGCTCCGCGTCTCTTCCGCGGGGAGCTCAATATCGCCGCCGTCGCCGGTGTCCGTGCCAGGAGTGCTCGTGCCGCCGGTGCCGCCCGGTGACGACGGGGCGTCGGAAAAGTCACCGTCGACGGTGGACGAGCCCGTGTCGTCGGCCGTCCCGCCGGGTTGCGTGAAATCCGCGGTACAGGCCAGAATGACGGCGAGAATGCCGCTCGTGATCGCACCGATTCGATACACCGCTGCCTTCATGGGGGTCTCCTCTGACAGAGCGCAAGGACGCTCCGCGTTTAGCGTAAGTTCGCACTCGCGTTATCGGTTCGTCCGTAGGGTGACTTGTGAGCGCTGGCCCTCGCCCCTTCCGCCCGGCTGGCAGCGCTCGCGGGGTCCGATAGTCTCCCAGTCATGGGTACAAAGTTGAGCGCTGCGGATGCCTATCTGGTGCTTGAGGATGCCGCGCTCTTGGGCCAGTGCAGTGTGGATCACTATCGTTCGAGCGGGCCCGGAGGGCAAAAGCGCAACAAGACCAGCTCGGCGGTGCGCCTGCGGCATCATCCCACGGGGCTGAGCGTGACCGCGAGCGACGATCGGTCGCAGCACGTGAACATGGTGCGGGCGGTGCGGCGGCTGCGCGAGGCCATCGCCCTGCACGCGCGGTCCGCGATCAAGCCGGATGGATACGAGCCGAGCGAGCTGCTGGCGTCGTGCTTCCACGACGGCGAAATCCGCGTCGGCATGCGCGACGCGCGTTACTTCTCAGTAGTAGCGGAAGTGTTGAATGTGCTGCACGCCTGCCAAACGCGCGTCAGCGATGCGGCCAAGTGCCTGGGCATCTCCACCGCCCACCTGGTCAAGTTCATCGAGCGCGATCCGAAGGTCTGGGAGCGGGTCAACCAAATGCGCGCCGCGGCGGGACAGAAGCCGCTGCGGTAATCGACAATCGACAATCGGCAATCGACAATACGCGGATGACTTCGGACGAACATCGCAGAAAGGATGTCTCTTCGGTCGCCTGCGCGGTCATTACGGTGAGCGACACGCGCACGCCCGAAACGGACACCAGCGGTGCCCTGATCCGGGAGATGCTGGAGTCGCGCGGGCACGGCGTCGTGGGTTACGATATCGTCCCCGATGACCCAGAGCGGGTCCGCGAACGTGTCCTCTCCTTGTGTGACGGCGCGGCGAGAGTGGTGATTCTCACTGGTGGCACGGGTCTGGCCCCGCGAGACACGACCCACGAAGCGATCTCGTCGCTCATTGAAAAACGACTCGACGGGTTCGGAGAGTTGTTTCGGATGTTGGGCTACCAGGAGATCGGCGCGGCCGCGATGCTCTCGCGAGCGGTTGCCGGAACGCGCGGTCAGATGGTCATCTTCTCCCTCCCCGGATCAACCGCCGCTGTACGGCTGGGGATGGAAAAGCTCATCCTCCCGGAACTGGGCCACCTCGTCGCCCTGCTGCGCTAGGTTGGTTTCCAGCCGGGCGCGTGCCGGATTCGTCGAAGCTGTTGCAACGTAGCGCGGAAGTCTTTGGGCATTGGCGCCTCGAAGGAAACAGGGCCGCTGCCGGAGGGATGGTCGAAGGCGAGTCGGGCGGCGTGCAGAGTCAGATGAGAGATGAGGGGCCGCTCTTCGCCGCGGCGGTTGGGGCGATAGTCGGATTTGTACTGCGAAAGAAGAATGGCCTTGGATTCGCCGTACATTGCGTCCACGCTGAGCGGGTGCCCGATAGCTGCGAGGTGAACGCGGATTTGGTGCAAGCGCCCGGTGACGGGGCGGCATTCCAGAAGCGTGTGCCCGGAGAGCCGCTCGGTAATGCGGTAGTGCGTGATCGCCTCCTGCCCCTTGCGGTCGGGCTTCACACGGCGCTTGTCGCGATCTACGGACAAGGCTAGGTCGATCTGCCCGTCGCCGACCACGAAGCCGCGAACCAAGGCGACATACGTTTTCTCGACCTTCCGCTCGGTCCATAGTTGGGAGAGACGGCGCTGCGCCTCGACCGTGCGAGCAAGCACAACGACGCCGCTGGCCCCACGATCGAGCCGGTGAACGATGCGGAGCGGCGCATAGTCGGGCAGCAGCTCAGCCAGCGTCGGCGCCCGCCCCCGCCCCGGCACGGACAACACCCCGGGCGGCTTGTTCACCACTAGAATCCACTCGTCCGCGTGCAACACGTCGGGCAAGGGGTAATTGCGTTTCATCATCGCGACAGCATAGGCGAATTTCGGCGTTTTGACTTTTCGGCGTTTCGGGGTTTAGCTCGCGGCGTGGATCGCGGCGAAACTTGTTCACAATTCCTGGAGAAGGTCTCCTACGCGCTGTATCCGTTTCAGGAGGAGGCGCTGCTGGCGTGGTTCGAGGCCGAGGGGGGACTGCTGGTCACCGCGCCGACGGGGATGGGCAAGACGCTCATCGCCGAGGCCGCCATCTTTGAAGCGCTGGCGATCGGCCGACGGATGTACTACACCACGCCGCTCATCGCCCTCACCGATCAGAAGTTCCGCGAGTTCCAGGACAAAGCCGAGGGCTGGGGCTTTCCCAGGCAGCAGATCGGCCTGGTCACCGGCAACCGCCGCGAGAACCCCGACGCCCTGGTGCGCGTGGTGGTCGCCGAAATCCTGCTCAATCACTTGCTGGCCGGAACAGAGTCCTTCGCGGACGTCGCCTCCGTGGTGATGGACGAGTTCCATTACTTCAACGACTTCGAGCGCGGGATCGTGTGGGAGCTGTCGCTGGTGCTGCTGCCCGCCCACGTGCGGCTCATGCTGCTTTCGGCGACCGTCGGCAACACGGTCGATTTCCTGCGCTGGGCGAGGGAGCAGCACGGCCGGCGGCTGAGCCTCGTGCAAAGCGACCAGCGCCGCGTGCCGTTGGAGTTCATCTGGGTAGGTGACAAGCTGCTCACCGAGCACCTGCCGGAGATGATCTCCAAGGAGGATGCGGGCAATCGCACGCCGGCGCTGGTTTTCTGCTTCAACCGCGACGAATGCTGGGAAGTCGCCGAGCGGCTCAAGGGCATCAACCTCATTGAGGCCGCGACGCGAGCCGGCATCGAGGAGCGCTGCAGCGAATGCGACCTTTCGCAAGGCGCCGGGCTCAAGCTCAAGCAAATGCTCATTCGCGGCGTCGGCGTACATCACGCGGGAATCCTGCCCAAGTACAAGGAGCTGGTCGAAGCCCTGTTTAACGCCAAGCTCGTCCCTTTCGTGATCTGCACGGAGACGCTGGCCGCGGGGATCAACTTGCCGGCGCGGAGCGTGGTGCTGAGCACGCTCCTGCACGGCAAGCCCGGCGAGCGCAAGGTGGTGAGCCCGGCGTCGGCACACCAGATGTTCGGCCGCGCGGGGCGCCCGCAGTTCGACTCCTTCGGATTCGTCTACGCGCTGTGCCACGAGGATGACGCCAAGATTGCCAAGTGGCGTAAGAAGTACGAGCAGATCGACCCGAAGAGCAAAGACCCGGGCATCATGCGCGTCCGCAAGGAGCTGGAGCGCAAGAAACCTTCGCGCCGCTCCACCGAGGAATACTGGACGGAAGGGCAGTTCCGGTCGGTGATCAAGGCCGGTCCCGGCAAGCTCTCCAGCCGCTCGATGATCCCCTACTCGACCCTCATTTACCTGCTCGACAAGACGGGCACGCTGCACGACGTGCGGGCGTTTCTCGGCAAGCGCTTCACCACGGCCGAGCACATCGACAAATTCCAAAAGCAGCTCGATTGCATGGTCGGCAACCTCGCCAAGTTCGGCTACCTCATTCGCGCCGAGGACGGCGAGCACGTGACGGTCAACGAGAAGATCCGCGACCTTCTGCTCTATCGCAGCGTCGATCCGCTCTACGGGGAGTTCCTGAAGGACCAGTTGGTCCCCGCCTCGTTTGAAGAAAAGGTGCAGGCGCTGGAGTCCGTGCTGCCCGTCCCGCCGGCCATGGAGAAGCAGGTGCGTTTGCCGGAGTCGCTAACCCCCGGCCCGCTGCAGACGAACGTTCTCGTCCCCACGCTGGTGCAGATGGGCATCGCCCTCACGCATCCGGAAGGCGGGGTCATGGCCCCGCCGGACGCGGATGAAGGCGCAGACTACATGGCCGACGATCGCCCGCCGCGGGCGATGACCGTACCGGAGATGCTCAAAGCCCTTTTCGACGCCAAGCTCGCCAGCCCCGAGGACGTGGGGGTGCAGCCCAAGTGGGTCGCGGGCGGAGTCTTCGAGGCCGGCTGCGACTTCTACAAGTTCATCCGCGCCCGCGACCTCGCCAAGAACGAGGGACTGGTGCTACGGCATCTGTTGCGGCTGACCATCCTTGCCGGAGAGTTCCTCACGCGATCCGCCGGCGACCCGGACTACGAGCGCATCGGCGAGCTTACCACCAAGGCCTGCAAGCAGGTCGATCCCCGCTACACGGACCGCTTCCTTGCCGCCGAGGCCGAGGCGCGAACGCTCGCACCCATCTGAGTTGGGAGTACGCTCTCAATGCGCGTCATCGGGATTCGCATCCGCACAATCGGCCCGCCTGAATGCAACGGTCAGATCATCCAGCTCCGCCTTGCCAGTGGCGACGCGGATGATGAGATCGAACATTTCGTTTTCGTCAAAGATCGGTGTTACACCGTGATCGATGAGAAAGGCGATCGCGGCAACCAAGCCGGCACGCTTGTTCCCATCGAAGAACGGGTGCAGGCGAATAATGAAGAAACAGTAGGCCGCCGCCTTTTCATGAACCGAAGGGAATCGCTCGACGCCGAAGACAGCAGTCATGGGTTGCGAGGCACAGGACGCTAGCGCCCCGCGGTCGCGGATGCCGGGCATGCCACCGAACTGCCCGATAACACGCTCGTGCAGCTCAACGATTTCCGATTCGGTAAGGTAGTTGGTCTCCCTCGCCGCCACCTAGTCGGCAAGCCTTCTCAGGAGACGTTCGTAGCGAGAGAAAGCGAACTCAGTCCCGCGAACAACGCGGGTGCCAAGCGGCTCCCCCGTCCTGAGTGCGATCACAGTGGGCAGGTTCGTCGCAACATTGGTGGTCGTGCTCACCCAGCACCAATCGACCCCCGCCAAGGGATCGAGGGTTCGAAGGGTCGCGTGTCCGCTTACGGTGTACTCGAAGCCGATCATTTGGGCACTCGCTCGTTAAGATACTCTACCAGCTTCTTCGGCCAAAAGGAAACCGCACGCTCGATGATCTCATCGATATCATTATCGGCCAGTGGCCGGATTGTTGCATTATTCACGTCGAGCTGAACATGTAGCCCGTACCCGCCGTGCTGCGAGACCGTCGCTCCGACGGGAAGCTGAGTCACCGTCATGGCTTGGACCGGGTCGATCTGGACCAGAATATTACAACGTTCGTCACGATAGCTGAACCGGCAAACACCTCCTTGTAATTGCGCCCCTGCGAACTCGGAAGCTGCGGCGAGAATAGGGTCGCAGCGCTGACCACTGGTCGAGAAGACTAGGTCCCGCACGAGCCCGACGCGCATCAACTGCCGGCCGGGAAGGTGCTTGAAGAACAGCTTCCGAATCGCATCAAATCGTTCCCGGAAGGCACCCTCAAGGTTCGTTACGCCAATCGGCATGGGCAGTTTGAGGGGAAAGCGGACAAGTGGACCTCGCGGCGTCAGTTCGAGCGTGTGTACGGGGAGTGCCGGCCCACCCCTTGTTTCGGGTTGACGTCTAAACGTCTTCGAAATCCGAAACTCAATATCGCTCGCCATCAAGCCTTCAAACAAGTCCGGCCACTCATTGTGCGCCTCCTCGTAGAACATGTTCAAGCGTGTTCTTTCGGCCGGAATCTCTATGGCCGGGAAAACATCAATTCCGAAGGTGGCAACATGCTGATCTAGGTCATCAAGGCTGATGGTAATGATGTCTGTCATTCGAGGCTCTCCAGATGACATCAACATTCTAATACGACGGTATCTGCCGGACAAGGTGTGACCCATCGCCACTTCATGCGGAGCACGCGGGGCGAGTTCGCTTTGCACCCGCGCTAAGGTGATCGACAACGGCTCGCCAGGGCATCAGCAAGAGGCGGCGATTGCCTTCCGCGGTCCGGCTTTTGCCCTTTCCTGGCATGGGTCGTACAATTCTGTTCATGGGTGATCTTGGCGCGGTCATCGTGGTTCCGCGGCTTGCGCCGTGGGCCATGATCATCGGTGCGATTGCTGCGCCCGAGTTGACCGTAGCGCAACAGCCGCGGTTGCGGACGCTCACCTACGATCCGCAGAAGAAGGGATGGGTGGAGCAGGCCCCGCCGCCGCTGGGAACGTCCGAGGGCGACCTCTACGTCATTCGTACGCAGATCAAGGACGGCAAGCACCGAAAGGCCTTGGCGAGTATCAAGGCGTTCGTAAAGAAGTACGGCGAGCACGACCCGGCTTATCCCGAAGTCCTCATCGCCAAAGCCGAAGCGCTGATCGGTCAGAAGGAGTACGATAAGGCCCATAAGGTCTTGCAGGAGTTCCTCGGCGAGTTCGGCGGAATGGCCATCACCTCCGAAGCCCTGCGCCTGGAGTTCGAGATCGCGGAGACGTACCTGACCGGCGTGAAGCGCAAGCTCTGGGGCGTCTTTCGCGTTTCCGGCGAAGAGTTAGGGTTGCAGATTCTGGACGAAATCTCCGCCGACCACCCGGAAAGTCGCCTCGCGGAGCTGGCTGTCAAGACCAAAGGGGACCACTTGTTCCGCACCGGCGAGCACGCCCTGGCGGAACTGGAATACTCCCGCATGATGCGCGAATACCCGCGAAGTCGATACCATCAGTTCGCCCTCGGGCGATCGGCGGAGTCGGCGCTGGCCAGCTTCGGCGGAGTCGAATACGACGAGGCCGCGCTCGTCGAGGCCCAGGAGCGATACGGCGACTATCGCCTGCGCTACCCGGGGGCGGCCGATCGCGAGGGCGTGGGCTTGATTCTGGACAGCATCCACGAAATGCGCGCCGAAAAGGACTTCCAGATCGGCGCCTATTACGAGCGAACGGAGCACCCCGGTGCCGCGGTTTTCTATTACCGCGGCGTGCGAACGAGTTTTCCGGACACCGTGGCCGCGGCGAAGGCGGGCGTGCGATTGGAGCTGCTCGGGGCGCTGGAACCGGTGGCCACGGCGGGACCATAACGAATGACGGGCGACAGGTTGTGCGATGCCGGACGTGGTGATCCGAACCCCAAGCGCCAGCGCGGGGTCGTGAGAGCCGCGTGCATGTGTTTGTCCGAGTACGTCCGTTCAAGGCCCGTCGCTCGCGCTCCGGGTTCGGAAAGCGCTGCGATCAGAGTGACCACCGGAGCGCTCATCCTTGTAGCCCTCGTCGGCGGATGCGGCTACTCCACCAAGCGCCCTTTTCGGACCGATATTCAGACGGTCCACGTAGAGATGTTCCAGTCCCGTGAGTTCAGACGCGAGTTGGAATTCCGCCTGACCGAATCGGTTATCAAGCGGCTCGAAATGGACTCGCCCTACAAGGTCGCGCCGCGAAATCGCGCCGACGCGCTGCTGACCGGCGAGATCGTGCGGGTGGATAACCGCACCTTCGGCGATGACTTCAACACCGACTTGCCGCGAGAGATCGGCTCGACGGTCGTCGTGCGCTACCGTCTCCAAGACCTGCGCTCGGGAGAGATCCTGGTGGAACGACCGCGGTTTGTGTATCAGACGAGTTACATCCCGCCCGTGGGCGAGACGTTCACGCAGGGCATGACCCGCGCGATGGACGGTTTGGCCGAGCAGATCGTCGAGTCGATGGAATCGTCCTGGTAACGGACCTATCATCTTGCACAGGGGCCGCACGGCGGCCCCGTGCGGGTTTGGGAGTCTCACGATGTCGGATGGAAACGGCTCGCCGCCTCAACCGCCTCCGGGGAAGCGGCCGGCCGGTCCTAACGTCAAGATGTCGCGCAACCTCGTCAGTTGGCTCGTCCTGCTGGGGCTGGCCATGGCCCTGGTTGCCCTCTTGAACAAGACGCTGCTGCCCGCCGCGGAAATCTCCATCAGCGCCTTCGACGCCCTCGTACGCGACGACAACGTGAAGGCGCTGACCATTCGGGAGGACGGCGTCATTGAGGGGTTGATGAAGCACCCGGTCGAAGGTCAACCCGCCACGGCTCCGCTGCAATTCAAGGTCGCCTATCCGCGAGAGGCCATCGACCATCATTTTTTGACCAGCATCGTCGAAGCCGTCCGCAAGGGCGGCGGCGACGTGAAGTATGAAAAGCAAAATCAGTTCATCTTGCTCCTGGTGAGCATGTTGCCGTGGATCCTCATCTTCGGGTTCATCTGGTTCTTCATCTTTCGGCAGCTTCGGGCTGCCGGCGGACCGGGTGGGATGCTCGGCAACTTTGGCCGCTCACGGCACCGCGTCACGCACAAGGAGCACACCGGCGTCACGTTCAACGACGTGGTCGGCATCGCCGAGGCCAAGGAGGAAGTCCAGGAGATCATCGAGTTCCTCAAGGCGCCCAAGAAGTTCCAACGATTGGGCGCTCGGATTCCGCGAGGCATCCTGTTGGTAGGGCCGCCCGGCTGCGGCAAAACGCTGTTGGCCAAGGCCATCGCCGGCGAGGCCGACGTTCCGTTCTTTTCCATCAGCGGTTCGGACTTCGTGGAAATGTTCGTGGGCGTGGGTGCCTCGCGGGTGCGCGACCTGTTCAAGCAGGCGAAAGAGAATTCTCCGTGCATCATCTTCCTTGACGAGATTGATGCAGTCGGCCGTCGCCGCGGGGCGAGCTTCGGCGGCGGCGGGCACGACGAGCGCGAGCAGACGCTGAACGCCATTCTCGTGGAGATGGATGGCTTCGATACGAACTCGCAGGTGATCGTCATCGCGGCCACCAACCGTGCCGACGTGCTCGATCCGGCGCTGATCCGTCCGGGGCGATTCGACCGGCAGGTGTTCGTGCCGCTGCCCGACCTGCAAGGGCGCTACGAAATCCTCAAGGTCCACATGCGGAAGGTCAAGCTCGGCCCGACCGTGGATATCAAGCGCTGCGCCCGTGGGTCGCCGATGTTCTCCGGCGCGGAGTTAGCGGCGATGGTCAACGAGGCCGCGCTCATCGCCACCATGCACAACAAGGAATACGTCGATCAGGACGACCTCGAGGAGGCCCGAGACAAGGTCCGCTGGGGCCGGGCGAAGAAGAGCGCCGTGGTCGACGAGCGCGATCGCAAGATTACCGCGTATCACGAAGCAGGCCACGCAATCATCCAGGCCCTCGAACGCGAGGCCGATCCGCTGCACAAAGTGAGCATCATTCCCCGAGGGCCGGCCGGCGGGGCTACGTTCTCACTGCCCGAGCGAGACCGCATGGTCTACACCAAAGGCTATCTGATGGCCACGCTCCGCGTGCTGTTCGGCGGGCGAATCGCCGAGCAGATGTTCTTCAATGAGATCAGCAGCGGGGCGGCTATGGACATCAAGCAGGCCACGGACATCGCCCGCAACATGGTCCGCGAGTGGGGCATGGGCGAGGGCATGGGCCTGGTCTTCTACGGCGAGGATCCCATGCGCGCCGGCATGTTCGACATGGGCGTGCGCGAGTACTCCGAAAAGACCGCGGAGGTAATCGACGCCGAGACGAAGAGAATCCTCGATGAAGCCTACCAGGCCGCCAATCGCATCATCGCCGAGAACCGCGAGAAGCTCGACACGCTCGCCAAGGCCCTGCTGAAGTTCGAAACGCTGAGCGGCGAAGAAGTGAACGCCATTCTCCGCGGCGAATCACTCGAGCGAGTCGGCGTGTCCGACCTCCTCGATGGCCTCACCGAACCCGCCGTGGGTCTGGCCCGGCCGGTGCGTGCCCATCCCACCCCGCGCCCCGAACCCGGCTCAGGCCCGTTGCCGCAACCGGGCTAGGTGAGCGGCCCTGGTTGACCGACCCTCTCGTCCCCCTCCGAGCCGCGGGCCGATACAATGTATCGGACCTGGCGTAACCTCGCGGCTTGCGGAATGCGGATGTGGAACCTCGCCCGTGCTAGAGCGTCCAAATCCTACGGGAGCTGTTTACGGACGTTGTGTGCCGGCAGAGGACGCAGAGCTGGTCGCGCGGGTTCAACGCGGCGAGTCGCAGGCGTACGCGGAACTGGTACGGCGATACCAGGACCGCGTGTTCAACGCCTGTTGGCGCATCTGCGGCCACTTGGAGGACGCCCGCGACCTGACCCAGGAGGCCTTCTTGAAGGCCTTCGAAGGGCTCGGCAACTTCCGCGGCGAGAGCGGGTTCTTCACCTGGATTTTTCGTGTCGCCGTGAACCTCTCGCTCACGCATCGGCGTAACAACCAGCGCCGCCGGATGTTATCGTTGGACCAGGCTTCCCATCCGAACGGCACGCAGGCGGAGGATTTGGCGAGGCACGTGCGGGCGGACGGCCCGGAGCTTGGCGACGGGCTCGCCCGCGGCGAGCTGCACGCGGCCGTGGTACGGGCGATGCACGAGCTCGATGACGACCAGCGCGCCGTCCTGGTCTTGCGGGATATAGAGGGTTTCGATTACCAGGAGATCGGGGCGATTTTGCGGATTCCTCCAGGCACGGTGAAATCACGCCTGTTTCGGGCCCGGACGGCCCTGCAGCGGGCGATCGGCCCGGCGGCGTCGGTGGGACAACACGAAGCATGACTCGGCTCGATTCCGATCAACTTGGCGAACTGCTGTCGGCCTACGTGGACCGCGAGCTTGATGATGCTCAAATGGCCCAAGTCGAGCGGCTGTTGCGCGAGGATGAGTCGGCGCGGAGGCGGCTGGCGGAGCTTCGCCGGATGGTGAACGCCGTCGCGTCCCTGCCGCGTCATCCGGCGCCGGCGTCGATCGTGGCCGATGTGCAGGCGGCGCTGGAGCGATCGGCCCTGCTGGGCGACGCGCCCCCCGCCAGGCCGCACGTGCACCATGCCCGCGCCCCGTGGACGGCCCGGCTTTCCATGGCCGCCATGCTCGGGATCGTCTTTGTGGGCGGATGGTGGTTCGTCCGCGACCGTTCGCCCCACGCCGAGAAGCCGGTCGCCGAGACGGCTCGCGACTTCCAAACGCCGCCGAACGTGGGCTCCGAACGCTTCGCAATGGTCACGGCGCGCGAAATGAGCATCGACGAGAAACTCGCGGGCGGCGCTTCCCCCGCGACGCTTCAGACGCATCCGTTCGCGGCCGAGAGCGTACGAATGCAGGTCCCTGTTCGCGACGCCGCAGAGCAAACCGAACTGGCTTCTCGACTGACTCGTCGCCTCGCCGACCAGCGGGTCGTCGATCTCGCGAAGCAAACCCCAAGCCCGTCTCGGAACGAGGCTTTCTTCTTGAGGGGTTCGCCCGGCGTGAACTACGCGCCGGCACATCAGACCCAAATCCTGGTTCGCGCAACGCCTCAGCAAATCGACGAGGTATTGGCCGAGGTCGGCCGAGCGGCCCGCTCACCCGCTTCCGCTAATCTTCAGTTTGGGCCCGCCAACGTACGCAGCGTGGAGAAGAGCCGCGAGTTCATCCAGATCATCGCCCAGCACACCCCCGTCGATACGAAAGACGCTGCGACCGAATCGGCGGCGCCCAAGGCGCCCCCCGGCGATCCGTCGCTGGCTTGGCTGGAAGACATCTTGGAGAAGATCGGGGTCGATCCGCGCAGCGCCACGCCGTCTGCGGAAGTCGCAGCGGGCCCTGCCGCCCGTGACGACGCGATGTCCCGGCAAGAACGGGTGGACGCTGGTTGGTCAAGAGAACTGGATTCCGACCGCGCGGAGCCTACGGGCGCAAAAGCAAGAGTACCGCCCCTCGACGAAGAACGGCGCGCGAAGAGCGAAGCGCGGGATTCGGGCCGTGTCGAGCAGTCGAGCGAGCCGGGCCTGGTCGATAAGCGGCTCGACGAGCTGAACAAGGCGGCGGGCGCTCGGACCAACCAGCCGCCGGAACAGTACATAACGCTGGTGATCGAACTCACTCCCCCCCCGCAGCCGCCAGAACCCTCGAAAGGCCCGGGGGCTTCCAAATCGAACAAGCGCGCTTCCGAAACCACCGGAAAACGGTAACCTCACTGGCGTGAACGATTACGCGTCGGATCGAGCGAGTGCCGCGCGGGCCCCTGAACTTTCAACCGGCACCCAACGGCGAGGAGCGCGTTTCTGGTTGGGAATCGCGGTGGCGCTGGTGGTCAGCTTGCCGCTGGCTTGGTTGTTGTCGTACGCTGCGTCTCTTCCTTTCTTTCTCGGCGTGTTTTTCTTCGCCCTGTTTGGCCTCGTCATCGGCGCCGTGGTGTACCGAATCGCCTCACCGGCCCGACCTTACGGGCGGTGGACGGTGTTTTTGGGGACGACCGCCTTGGTGGCCGTGTGCTGGGGCCTGTCGATTGCCAAGGAAAGTCATGATTTCGCCGTGGAACTTGCGGACGAGGCGGTCCGGCGGGCACGCGATATCGCACCCCGAACAGCCGCGCAATACCGCGTCGAAGTCGCCGACAGCATCCGGGCGTACTTGCGCGAACACCATCCGCCCGGGGGGATTCTCGGTTACGTACATTGGACGCTGACTCGCGCGGAGATCAAGAAAGGCGATATCCCCCTCGTGGAGCACACGCTCAAGCGGTCGCAAGGTCGATGGAGTTGGGCGATTCGTGTGGTGTTGTCGATCGGCCTCTTGGCTTTTGGGGTCTCGTCCCAGGTTTTTCCCCTCAGCTCCCCCAGGCCGACCACTACCTCAACCCGCCCCGCATTTCCGGACGCCTAGACGCCCTCCCGCGAGGCTGCGCCGCCCCGGCAGGCCCTATTTATCAGGCGTCGGCAGACTGCCGATGATCAGGTCGGTATGAAGCCGGGCGGCGTCGAGAAAACCACAAAGTGCTGCGACCTCACAGTGTACCTCCTGAATGGGGTGCGGCTGATGGGCACGTATCACGTTCCTACAGGCACGAGTTCCTCCATCCGTCCGTCAGATGCCCTGCGGGAGACCACGGATAGTTTTCTGCTGCTCACCAACGTGACCGTTCACGACAGCTCAGGCTCGAATTCCCACCCCGCGATGCTTGTTCGCGTAGACGCCATTTCCCATGTCGATTTGCCCAAAGGCTGGGCGTCGCGGACGCCCGGGGCCGGCGGTTGGCAAGCGTCTGAGCAAGCCAAGGTCGCCGGGGCAGTACCGTGACTTGACACAGGCCTTCCCAGAACCCCGAACCACCATCTAGCGTCACAATAATCATGCTAATCAAGAGGCAGCACAATTCGTGCGCTTGAGGCTATTTTTCCTATTTCTCCCAGATTAAAAAACTTGATATCTCCTCAACAAATGCTTGACGAGCTTGGTTTTACGAGTAGCGTTCCCAGTGTCAGGGCGGGGCGTTTAGCCTTCCGGCCCGTTCTCAAGGGACCTGCACAGCGCAGTGGCGCGCTGCGTTGCCGGTCGGTGAATGGACGATAGTGTTCGTTAAGAAGTCGGCGGTCTGGCGGCGGCCCGTGGCCCAGCCCGAAGCCGATCTCGTGTGTCCGCAGGCACGGTGTCTGCGGTGAGTTGCGAGTGGAGTGATTAGATCGAGAGGTAGAAAATGAAGAAGGGAAGTTTTCGGCGTTTTGTCGCGTGTTTGATGGGCGGATCGTTGCTGCAGCTCGGCGGCTGCCTTTCCTGGGACGACATCACCTTCGGCTTCAACGCCGGCCTGGGCGCGATTCCGGCGAATCTCGTAGGCAACTACGTCACCGCCAATTTCCTCGGCTTCCTGACTCCGGACGAGACGGCGCAGTAGCGAGCGTCGATCGCCCCGCGGAAACTTGCGGGGGCCGAAAGCAAATGTTGGCGCCTAAGGCGTTCGCGGCAGTGTTGTCGCAGCGGGTGGTGTTCAAGGCCAGACCATGTTGGCGCTGGCGGTTGAGCGCGGTGATTCGCTTCGCCTCTTTCGTCTCCGGCTTCCAGCCGCGACGTGCCGGAGAATGTGGTTGGCGCGAGCCGATACGTGAGTAAACTGCCGAACCGTTAGGCAAACGGGCGCGTGGTTGGCGGTGCGCGGTCCGCCACGACGCGTGGATTTACCGGTTCTCGCATTTTTTGGAGTGTACGCTGATGAAGACGCTGAGTGCTTTTTTCGTGCTGGCCTTCGCGGTGAGCGCGCTGGGTCAGGAAAAGGAGACCACCAAGGTCACCACTACCACCACCACGACCACGGTCAAAACCGAGAGTGGGTTTGATCTGTTGGGCGGCGAGACCTTCAACGTAACGGACGCCGTGCCGTTCCAGTGCGGCGCCGTGGACCTGCGCCTGGCAGGTCGCTGGACGGAGACTGCGGCGACCAGCCCCGGGAACGGGAACCGCCGCGGTGACGACACAGACGACGCCTGGAGCGTCACCCCCGTCGTTGTCTGGGGCGTGGCCGAGAACTGGGAGATGTCGTTCGCCCTGCCCATCCGCAACGTCGAAAACCTTTCGGATGCGACCGATGGGAACTTCGACACCTATTTCGGTCTGCTGTGGCGCTTCAAGGAGCAGGACGGAACGTGGTCGCCGGCCATGGCCCTGGCCAGCAACCTGCGCATCCCCACCGGCGAGGGTTCCAACGGCGTCGATTGGGAACTGCGGCTGGCCATGACCAACGAGTATGACAGCGGCATCCGATCGCACCTGAACTTCTTCGGGATCACCGCCAACGGTGACAACGTCGAAAACCTTCGCCATTTCCAATACGGCGCGGTGGCCGGCCTGGACGGCTGCCTGTTCGGGCACGAGGAGCTTCGCTGGGTCGCGGACTACATGTACCGGATCAGCGACCATGACGGCGGCGGCGGCCAGAACATCGGCGAGGCCGGCGTCCAGTGGCAGCTCGATGACACCAGCAAGATCGGTTTCTCGGTTCAGGCATCCCTGGATCATGCCGACGACGCCTCCGACTGGGGCGCGGCATTGACCTACGCCTACACCATCAACCCGTAGGCTTTCAACCGGCTCCTAGCGAGGGGCCCGGTTTCGTGGCTGCTTTGTGTCCGGCCCGGCGCGCATTGTGCGTAGCCGGGCCGGTTCTTTTTCCATCGCCCGCAGCGACCGATAAATCGGAATGCCGTTTACGACGCATCCTGCCGAGCGGCTCAGCGAGCGGGATCTGCGAGAGACTCTCTTTCGCGTTGACGCGACCGGCTACCCCGCGGACTTGGATCATCTCTGGCGGGTCGAGAGCGTGCGTTATCGGGAAACTCTTCGGCGGATTCCTGCCGCCGACAACGCCCACACGCGACTCCTCGATTTGGGAAGTTCGCGCGCCTGGCTGCCCTTTTTCCAGCTTGTGCTCGGCTATCGGGACATCGTGCTCAATACCCGCTACCCCGAGTCAGGGTTCGTCGCTGAGGGCGTGGGCGTGCGGGGCGCGCCACCCGCCGACGTGCGCGTGTCCGTCTTCGACGTGGAGCGGGACGAGTTTCCCCACGCCGACGGCTCATTCGATGTGGTGTTGTGCCTGGAGGTGTTGGAGCACCTGGCGATCAACCCGATGGCGATGATGTCGCAGATCAACCGGGTGCTGCGTCCGGGCGGCACGCTGGTGCTCAGCACGCCCAATGCGGTCCGATACGCCAACATCGTCAGCGCCCTGCTCGGCGAGCAGCCCTACGGCTGGGCGCCCTACAACGGCTTCGACGGCAATCGCCACAATCGCGAGTACACGCCCAGCGAGGTCGATCGGCTCTTTCGCGCCGCTGGGGTGACGCCGCGCGAAGTCGCCACCATAGGCAACAAGGACCGCGGGGCCATCCGCCAAGCGATGAAGGCCCTGGTGGCCGGCGCCGTCCTGCCGATCGTCTCCTGCCCGCCGCGCTGGCGGCGAGATGTGGTTCTGGCGGTCGGCGAAAAAACGTCGTCGGTCATTGAGCGCCGCCCGAGCTGGCTCTACTTCGATATGGCCGAGCGAGCGCTCCCCTCCCCGATCCCGGGTGAGGAATAAAGAAACAAGGATCATGGCGTTTATGGCGTTACAGCAGGGCGTCGCCGTGGGCTCGCCTACTTGAGCAGCACGTGCGCGCCTTGCTCGAATCGTCGCTCGAACACGCCGAATAGGGGTCGTTCGAGCCGACCCAGGGATTGCATCGGTTCCCTTTGCCGCACGCGCTCGAATTGACGACTGCGGGCCGGCAACATAGCATCGAGAGCGTCGGATTGAAGAGAGTGAGCACGATGGCGGTGACGGTGGACAATTTACTCCAGCAATTCCAGGCCTTATCTGTGGAGCAGCAAATCAAGGTGGCCGAGGCCATCGACCGCCTCACCTGGGCAACACGATGGGCCGCCGTGTGCCAACGCATCACCGCCTACCGCCGAGACCTTCCACCGCTCAATGAAGAACAGCTTGATGAATCGGTCCAAGCGGTACGACGGGAGAAACCGCTATCCGCGCGGTCCTTGACACCTCCGTCCTGATTAGTGCCCTGATCAAGGGCTGGTGGCATGAGATCGGCGCCGCCATCGAATCCGAACGCCTCGTCTTGGTTACGTCCCCGCAGTTGATCGACGAGTTCCTGGAGGTGGGTTCGCGCCCTTCCAAGAAAAGCCTGCTCGATGCCGCGGACGCTGCAGAAGTCGCCAATCTGTTAAGACGGACCAGTGTTGCGGCGCCGCAAACTGTCGTCAAAGTGTGCCGAGATCCTAACGACGACTTTTTGCTTGCCCTGGCTACTGTGGGACAAGCTGATGTACTCGTCACGCGCGACGAGGACTTGTTGACGCTTCGAGCGCATGGCCGAACCGAGATCATCCATGTCGCAGAGTTCTTGCGTCGGTTGTCGAATCCCACCTGGCCCTCCGCGACTTGAAACCGACGCCGGTTCCGCCTGCAATGTGCATCTTGGCGCGGGCCCGCCAGAATGAGGGTAAGACGGCATGACTACCCAGAACCCGCAGCTTGGTCCGGGCGATGACTCGCCGCTCTGTGCGAGTTGCCGGTATTCCCTTCTCGGTCTAGAGACGTCGCGATGCCCAGAATGCGGGCGAGAGTTCGACCCTGCTAGGGCGGAGACGTACACGACACTCTCCAGGCTGCGACGACAGGCGCGCGGAGCCTTCCTCGCCATTTTATTGACCTACGTGGCTATGTCACTTCTTCTGTGGTATGTGTCTGGGTTTCCACTCCTAGTAACAACGGCCGTTGCATTGCCCCTCTTGCCAGTCGCCTCTAGAAAGCGTGCCCCCCAACTGCTTGGCTTAGCAATCACATGGCTGCTGGTGCTCCTAATCGTAATCTTTTATCTTGTTGAGTTGAATGGTATGCGTCCCTACACCCACAATACGATGGTTATGTTGGCCACGTTCTTGCCGCCGCGTTGGCAGGGCTCGTGGGACCGGCGATTGTCGGACTGTTGGTTGGCGCCCTGTTGGGATTGCCATCCGAAGGTGATCGTGACGTGCCGGCGAAGGTCCGGTGAGCTAGGGTTTTCCGCCGGGCGTAGAGGAGCTAACAAGTCATGGTGGTGTTGTCCGGATAAGAAGAACGCAATGTGCGAGTCGTGCCCGCGGTCAAGCCGGCCGGTGGGAACATGTACTGGATGTATATGGTGAACCTACATGTTGGTCCAAGGGGCCTCAGTCGCGTATCCGCTTGCGCGTGCTTGATCGCAACGTTGCCGCTTGCGCACGGCTGCCGGCGAGAATCTTCTACTGCGGTCCCGCCGGGCGGGACAACTCAAGAAAGCGTCGCGATCCCAGACGTTTGCCTCATTCCAGCGTTCGAGCAGAAGCTTGCAAAAACGGGAACGCGTCGGCGGACTGGCGAAACCTACGCGCGTTACGAGCTTGGAAGAGCTTTCCCGGCCGAAGAGTTCATTGCTACGGTTCGGACTCGCCTTACAGAGTCGGGCTGGCTCGAGCTTGACTATTCGCCAGTCGACCCAGCGTCGTCACGCTACAACCGCAATCGCTGGTACACTATTGCCCCGGACCAAAAGTTGGATCTTTGCTTTGATGCCTGGTGGTCGCGCGGGCAGGAGCTGGTCCAGCTATTCCTCGCACGAGGAACGAATCCAAGCGATCCAACTAAGGGCCTCGTCTCGGCTGACATCAGCCATTATGACGAGAGTGCCGTTAAGAGAACCTTCCCAACTGATGCCAAGCGGCGCTCCGAGAGTGAAATCCCCACGGCCGATTCCCAAAGACCTTAATCCCTCTGTATCGCAGGATGATCCGGCCGCTCGGCCGAACTCGCCACCACGTCCTGATCATGGCGGTCGTGCCAACTCGCGTAGCATCGTGACGGTGATGTCGGCGAGGCGATCGACGACGATGTCGGCGGCGGAAAGGGCTTCGCGAGAGTGGTGCATCATCACGGCCACGCAGTAAGCCCCGGCTGCCTTTGCGGCCGCCACGCCGGAGGGCGCGTCCTCGATCACCACGCAGTTCCGCGGGGGCAGGCCAAGCCAGTCGCAAGCCACTTGAAACACTTGCGGATCGGGCTTGCCGCGGCTCACGTCGTTGGAGCTGACGATGACCATGACGCGATCGGATAACCCCATGGCTGCGATGACCAGCTCGATGTTGGCTCGGGGGCCTGATGAGCCGACGGCCAGGGCGGCGCCGGCTCGATGAAGATCGTGGATGAGCTCCACGGCTCCCTCGACGATCGGCGGGCGCTTCCGGATCAGATCGCGGTAGATCGCCTCCTTGCGATCGCCGAGTTGAACGAGCCGCTCGGGCGAAACGGGGCCGAAGAGCAGGGGGATGATATCCCGGTTCTGCCGGCCGAACGTGGTCAGGAAGTCCTGCTTCGACACCGGCCGACCCACTTCGACGCTCAGCAACTCCCAGCTTCGCCAATGGGCGTCGGCCGAATCCACCAGCACGCCATCCATGTCGAAGATGACTCCAAAGGGCGGGACCTCAGTGGTGCGGGCTCGGCCCATGTTCCTTGCCTCCGGTCCGCGGCACGGCTAACGCTCGTCCGGATCGGCGGATATGCTAACCGCCGATGAGCCGAACGTCGTGGCTGAATGCCATCAGCGGGCACGTCGCGCGGGCCCACGCCCGTCGGCAGTACGAACGATTCGTCCGCCTGTGCCATGACGCCGCCAACGTGCAGGACCGCGTGCTGCGTCGCAAGATCGCCGCGCATGCGGACAGCGACTTCGGCCGGGAGCACGGGTTCGATTCCATCCGCAGCTATGCTGATTTCGCCTCCCGTGTTCCGGTGCGCACATACGAGGAGCTTGGGCCGTACGTGGAACGCGTCGTTTCCGGCGATGCTCGGGCGCTCCTCGGCGCCGGTCAGCGCGTGCTGATGTTCGCGATGACCAGCGGGAGCACGGATCAGCCAAAGTACATCCCGGTGACGCCGGACTTCCTTCGGGAGTACCGCCGCGGTTGGAACGTCTTCGGCGGCAAGGCGGTTCTGGATCATCCGTCGGCTTTTCTGCGCAGCATCGTCCAAGTGGTCTCGCCGATGGATGAGCATCGAACGGACGCGGGCGTTCCCTGTGGATCGATCTCCGGCTTGCTGGCGGCCTCGGCCAAAGGGATCGTGCGGCGGCTGTATGTCGTACCTCGGGAGACCGGTTGCGTCGGGGACGCAGAGGCGAGGTACTACACGATGATGCGGTTCGCCGTGCCACGAGACGTGGGGTGGATGGTCACGGCCAGCCCGGCGACGCCGATCAAGCTGGCCCGAACGGCCGTGCAGCACGCGGAGAGGCTGATTCGCGACATTCACGACGGCACGCTGTGGCCGCCGGGAGGAGGCGACGATCCGGCGCTGACGGAACTGCGTGGCCGTCTTCGGCCGGACGCAGCGACGGCGCGAAAACTATCGACGATCTTGGAAACGCACGGCGAACTTCTGCCCCGCTACTTCTGGAAGCTGGCATTCCTGGCAAACTGGACGGGCGGAACGCTGGCCTTGCACCTCGGCGATTTCCCCCATTATTTCGGCGATACGCCGGTAAGGGACATCGGATTGCTTGCGACCGAGGGGCGCGTTTCCACGCCGCTCGAAGATGGAACGCCGGCCGGTGTCTTGGACGTAGGCGGTAGTTTCTTCGAGTTTGTGGACGCCGAGGCCGATGCCCGTGATTCCTCGTCGGTTCATCGCTGCCATGAGTTGGAAGTGGGCCGTGAGTACCGTGTGGTCATGACCACCTCGGCGGGGTTCTTCCGTTACGACCTGGGAGATCGCGTCATGGTACGCGGTTACCGTGAGACCGCGCCGCTCGTGGAGTTCCTGCACCGCGGCGCGAACGTCAGTTCTCTGACGGGTGAGAAAGTGACCGAGTGGCAGGTGGCCACGGCGTTCGAGCGCAGTCGTCGCGATCTGCAATTGCCGGAGGTCAGTTTTGTGTTGGCGCCGGCGTGGGGCAACCCGCCGTACTATCGACTGCACGTCGCCGGCAATGAGGCGCAGGGCGCGGACCTGGCGGAGCGTATGGATCGGGAGCTGCGCCGCGTGAATGTGGAGTATGCGTCGAAGCGGGCAACGAATCGGCTCGGCACGATCGAACTGAACTTGCTGGCGGACGGTTTTCTTGACGGCGTGGATGCCGTACGGCAGAGCCGGCGCGGCTCGGCCAACGAGCAATTCAAACACCAATACCTTTATACGCGACCGGGAGAAGACGACGACCTTAGGTGTTCGATGCGGGAAGAAACGAAGGCATCGTTCAAAGTGGGAGGAGGCGCAGCGCGATGATGTTGCCGAGGGCGTGGACAAGCCGATTTCGGTTCTTTGTCCTTACTCTGAGCGTGTTTCATTGGGCGACGGCGATCGAGACCTTCGCCGCGGAGCCATTTACGTCCCTCCGCATAGCCAAGTCGCGCGCCGTGACCGTGGTGGACATTTCTCCGGACGGCCGCTCCGTCGCCTATGTCCTCAATGTTCCACGGCGCCCCATGGAGGATGAGGATGGTCCGGCGTGGACGGAATTGCACGTCATCGGACCCGATGGGCAGTCGAGGCCCTACGTCGGCGGCGAAGTCAATGTCGAGGCGGTCACCTGGAAGCCCGACGGAAAATCAATTTCGTTTCTTTCCAAACGCGGCAAGGACAAGACCAAGTGCCTGTATGTAATCCCGGTGGATGGCGGAGAGGCCATCAATACGCTGAGCTTCGATACGGATATCACGGAGTACTCATGGGGCCCCGACGGAGGCCAGGTCATCTTCGTTGCGAAGGAGAAGAAGAGCAAAGAAGACGAAAAACAAGAGGAAAAAGGGTTCAAACAGGAGGTATTCGAGGAGGATTACGCGTCCGTCCGTGCGTGGGTCGCCAAGCTCGACGACAAGAAGGACAAGCCGCGGCCGCTGGACCTGCCGGGGCATCCCTCGGAGTTGCACTGGGCCCCCGTGGGGTCGCATTTTTCGGTGGCGTTGGCGCCGACTCCGCTCGTCGATGACAACTACATGAGCCGCAAGGCCTACGTCTTTGATGCGGAAAGCAGCGCGATCGTGTCGAGCTTCGCCAACCCCGGCAAGCTCGGGCGCATGGCTTGGAGCCCGGACGGCAAACACGTGGCGATCATTTCAGCCCAGGACGTGAATGACCCGGGCGAGGGGCGACTGCTCGTCGCGTCGCCTGCGGAGGGCAGCCTGCGAGACGTCCTCCCGAACTACGAGGGCCATGTCGAAGCCATCGTCTGGCAGGACCGCGAAACGGTGATGTTTCTGGGCAGCGAGGGTGTGTGGACGACTTTCGGGGAAGTTCACCTGGACGGCACGGGACGGAAGACGCACGTGCCCATGGGGCGGATGACGGCGGGTGGATTCTCGCTGTCCGACGACGGACAGTCCGCCGCGTTCATCGTGGATAGTCCCGCGCACCCGCCGGAGGTCTACATGATGCGCCACGGTGATGCCGGCCCGCGGCGATTGACGCACAGCAATCCTTGGCTGGAGCAAATGGCATTCGCCAAACAGGAGGTTGTTTCCTTCAAGGCCCGAGACGGGCTGCCGCTCGAAGGCTTACTCATTCGCCCGCTCGATGAGAAGCCGGGAACGAAGTACCCGCTGATCCTGCGCGTTCACGGCGGTCCGGAGGCCCACGACCGCAACGGCTGGCTCACGCAGTACCACAGCCCGGGGCAGTTGGGGGCGGCCAAGGGCTTCGCGGTGTTCTATCCCAACTATCGGGGCAGCACGGGGCGCGGGGTGGCTTTCTCCAAGCTGGGGCAGGGCGACCCGGCCGGGAAGGAGTTCGACGATCTGGTGGACGCTGTGGACCACTTGATCGCAACAGGGCTCGTCGATGGCAAGCGCGTGGGCATCACCGGAGGATCCTATGGCGGGTACGCTTCGGCGTGGTGTGCGACCTATTACTCCGAGCGTTTCGCGGCTGCGGTCATGGCCGTGGGCATCAGTGACAAGATCGCCAAAACCGGCACGACGGATATCCCCAATGAAGAATACCTGGTCCATGCGCGAAAAAGACCGTGGGACGACTGGAACGCCATGCTCTCGCACAGTCCGATCTATCACGTGCAAAAAGCGCGCACCCCGATTCTGATTCTCCACGGCAAGGACGACACGCGCGTACACCCTTCCCAGTCGCTCGAACTGTTCCGTTTCTTGAAACTCCGCAAGGAAGTGCCCGTGCGGCTCGTGTTATATCCCGGTGAGGGACACGGCAACCGCAAGGCTGCCTCTCGCCTGGATTACAACCTGCGGATGATGCAGTGGTTCGAGCATTACCTGCAAGGTTCCGGCGGCGACCCGCCGGCGTACGCGCTGGATTACGGCGTGTCTTCTACAGACGTAAAGAAGGGCGAGCCGTAGCTCGATGCAGAGCGGCAATCAAACGTCCGACGATAGGATTCGTTCGATGTCCCGCGCCCCGTGGAGCACCCGGACGATCTCGATGGCCTCGTCGGTCACGCGATAGAAGATAAGGTAGTTCGTGAACCGTGGGATTCGCCAGCGTCTCAAGCCTGTGATGAGTGGGTCAGCATAGCTCAGCACGGCGCCCAACCCGGGTGTTTCCGCGAGCCGTTCAAACGCGGCCTCAGCGGCATCGTAGAAGCGGAGTTCCGCACGAAGGCTGTCCTGTCCAATGAATGCGCCGATGTCGTCCAGGTCCGCAAGAGCCGCGGGCGTCTTGTGGGTACGCCCGCTCACCGGGGTCTGCGCTTCGATGCCCGCTTGATCGCCCGTTGCCGAATGCGAGCCCAATCGGCCTTGGTCATAGGCGTCGCCGGTCCGGACTTGATGCCCTCGATGAGCTTCTGTTCCAGCTCCCTGCGGGCGCGGGTTTTCCGAGCCTCGCGGAGGACTTCGCGAACGAACTCGCTGGCCGTGCCGTAACCGCCCTCCTTGACCTGCCGATCGATCCAGTTCCTCATGGCTTCCGGTAATGAGACATTCAAAGACGTCATGTTCGATTCTCCTATCGCAGATTGTATTTTGCTGGCAGGAGCTGTCAAAACATGGCAGTGCAAGCCTCGACTTATCCGAGTCATCGCCTCAATGGCATCGTCAGTTTGTGCAGGAAACGCTCTGGGCAGAGCAAGAGGCCAAAGCAGCACAACGCAAATAACCAACAGAGAAGGAAAATCCAAAAGGGGTCTTCTTCGTGTTCATACAGGAATACTTCGCGACTGGCATCACCGTTATAGCGGAACCGAACAAGTTCGGGGATCCTTGTCATCAAGTAGTTGCCAATCCAGGCGCGGACGGTTGTCGTCGTGTCAATGATGTGTATGGAAAGCTCGACGCCGCCGGGCCCTCTGCCGATCTCGTCGCGGGCAACGACTCGCCCTGTTACGATCGGGCTGTCGCGAACCGTGAAGTTCGGTAACCATCGAATAAAGAACACGGTTCCGATGCCGCCGCCGATAACTAGTCCGAGTAGCGCGATTCGGCGCGACTCCCTAGCGGACCACCGATCCCGAAGGAATCTGCTCACAGGTTCTCGACGAACAGGGCTTTGCCGCGTTGGGCGCGCATATTGCCACGGACGGCCTCGGCGACGGCATCGGGACCAGCCACACCCTCGATCACCACCTGACGGTCGCTCACGTCGGTGGAGAGCAGCGTGACCGTCCCCAGCCCGAAGACGCGGTCGAAGAACGTCTTGTGAACGCGCACGTCATCCACGCGGATGAGCTCGGATTGGTCGATGGTTTTGCTGAGGATGCCTACTTCGATGAACAGCCGCTGAGAGGTGAGTCGATAGCGGCGGCTGATGATCTTCAAGGCCACAGGCAGGAGGATGATGAGCGTCGAGGCGGCGAGGACGATGAGGATCGTCCAGACTGCCCCTCGCCGGGCCAGCCATTCTTCGCGCGAGGCGATCCACCACGCGAGCGCCACGACGCCGACGTTCAGAAGAAACCACCAGGTCGTGCGGCCGATGTAATGCCGCCAGCTCGTTCGCCCGGTCCAGAGTTCGGTCTCCGGCGTCGGAGCCTGCGACTGTGCCGCGGCGATGGTTTCGGCCGCCGCTCGGGGTGGGGTTGTGCTTGCCGGTGTCGTCGATTCCATCCTGTGCTGCTCCTCTGACCGCTTGAATCATACCACGTCGGCCCAACCGCCGCACGACCTGCTTCGTGCCGGCGTGCCTATTCCTGGATATGATTCTCGTATGATCATCACCATCGATGGTCCGGCGGGGTCGGGGAAGTCCACGGCGGCCCGCAAGCTGGCGGCGCGCCTGGAGATCGCCTACCTCGACACGGGGGCCATGTATCGCGCCGTCGCCTACGAGACCATCCGCCGGAGGATCGATCCGGAGGATGGAGGGGCCGTGCTGGAAGTCGCCCGCTCGATCGATCTTCAGGTCGACTGCGGCCCGACCCACACCCGCGTTCGCATCGACGAGCACGACGTGAGCGAAGCCATCCGCACCATGGCCGTCAGCAAGGTCACCTCGAACATCGCGAAGAACGCGGCGGTACGGAAACTGTTGGTTGAGCAGCAACGCCGCGTGGGAGGGGAGCTGCGATCCTTCGTCACCGAAGGCCGCGACCAGGGGAGCGTGGTCTTCCCCAACGCGGACATCAAGTTCGTCCTCGACGCCAGCTTGGAGAAGCGAGCGGAGCGCCGCTTTCAGGAACTCGTCGCCGACGGCGACGCCGTGACGCTTGGGGAGGTGGCCGATAATCTGCGTGCGCGCGATGGGGTTGACTCCAAGCAGTGGGAGCCGCTGCTCGCCGAGGGCCGCGCCGTGGTCATCGACACCAGCCACATGACCATCCCCGAGGTCGTGGATCGCATGCAAGAATGCCTGTCCGAGGCACGTCAGAACGAAGGCACGAAGTAACCCGCGATGAGCCCGCGGCCGCACCCCGCCCGAACCCTGCAATCTGGCCGCCGATCAGTGTGTAGAAATGCGGGTGGATGCCCGCCTCGGGCGGCCATGCGCCGGGGGAGGGTCGAATTGACCGTTGAGGCGATCAGGGGTACGTTGAAGTAAGTGCGGAGCGGTTTTTTCGGACGTTTCGCGCTTTGAGTGTGCCAAGGATGGCGACACGCGACCCGCAGCTCGACGTACAATCCACCAACGGCGCCCTTGGAGAGTCTGTGACCTGGGAATGACATGCCGAGCTTTACGTACAAAGCGGTGAGCAACGCAGGTAAGCACGTGAGCGGCGTGTTGACGGCCGAGAACTACCTGGTCGCCCTGCGCATGCTGGACGAGCAGGCGCTGTACCCCATCAACGTCGCCGAAGGCACGCAGGTCGGCGGCCTGACGCTGCGTCGCAGGCGGCGGGTGAAGGCCTCGCACCTTACGACGTTCTACAGTCAGCTCGCAGATTTGCTCAAGGCCGGCGTGCCGATGCTGCGGTCGCTCGACGTCCTCTCCGGCCAGGGCTCTCAGGGAGCGATGGTGCTCATCGTGAGGGAACTACGCGAGGACGTCGCGGGCGGCACGTCGCTGGGCGACGCGATGGCCAAGCACCCGCGGGTGTTCTCGCCGCTGCACTCCTCCATGGTCCGCGCCGGCGAGCAGGGCGGTTTTCTCGAAGAAGTGCTGCAGCGCATCGCCATGTTCTGCGAGAAGCAGGACGAGCTGAAGAACAAAGTGCTCGGGGCGATGATCTATCCGACGATCCTCGTGCTCGTCGGCGGCGCGGTGGTGACGCTCCTGCTTGTGTTCGTCGTGCCCGCACTCGGTCAGCACCTTCGACCCGAGACGCACAACATCCTCACCAAGATCACGCTCGGGTTTAGTGAAGTCCTGCTGCACCATTGGATGGGCGTAGGCGTGGTCGCGGGGGCGGTGCTGGCGGGGGCCTACTCTTGGTTGCAGACGGCGAGCGGCAAGCGCGCTGCGGAGCGGCTCAAGCTCAGTGCCCCCGTGTTCGGCAAGATCTTCACCATGGTGGCGATTTGCCGCTTCTGCCGGATCCTCGGGACGATGCTGCACAACGGCGTTCCCATCCTGCAGGCGCTGAAGATCTCCAAGGACTCGGCTGGCAACGACATCCTCGCCAAGACGATCGAAGACGCCGCGGACAGCGTCAAGAAGGGGGCGGCTTTATCTGCGCCGTTGCGGGATTCGGGTCTGTTTCCCCCGGCCGTGCTGGACATGATCGCCGTGGCCGAAGAGGGCAACAACTTGGAAACGGTGCTGGTGCAGATCGCGGACACCAATGAAGCGCGCACCGCTCGGTCCGTCGACCTGGGTATCCGGATTCTGGAGCCGATTCTGCTCTTGATCATGGCGTTGGTGGTGTTCTGCATTGCGGTGGCGTTGTTGCTGCCGATTCTGACCATGGGTTCGGCGGTGAAATTGTGATGGAATTGTCGAATGTCGAATGTCGATTGACGATTGAAGCGGCGAAGCCCAATCCACAATCGACCATCGACAATCACGGCGGTCTATGTTTGAGAGGAACAAGGATATGAGACGCAAGCGTGGTCGAGGTCGGTCAGCGTTCACGTTGATCGAAGTCTTGTTGGTCGCGGGGATCCTGGCCTTGCTGGCCGCGATCATCGTGCCCAACCTGTTTGGGCAGGCCGAGAAGGCGCGGATCGACATCGCCAAGGCGGCCCTATTGCGCAATGGTTCGATCGGCAAGGCGCTGGAGGCGTACAAGTGGGACTTGGGGAAGTACCCCGAGACCGACGAAGGTCTGGCCGCTCTCTTCCAACCTAAGGACAGGAAGAAGGAGGAACCACGTTACAACGGGCCCTACATGGACGGCGTGTTCGAGCAGTTGAAGGACCCCTGGCAGAATCCATACGAGTATCGTTGCCCGGGCGAGATCAACGAAGACGGATACGATCTTTGGAGCCGAGGACCGGATCTCAAAGACGACGGTGGCAAGGAAGGCAGCGATGACATCAAGAACTGGGTGGAGAAGTAGATGATATGGATTGCCAATTGCCAATTGTCGATTGCCAAAAAGATAGGGGGACTCTACTCCCGCCGGCAATTGGCAATTGGAAATCGGCAATGGGCAATAGACGGCGAACTCGCGGGCGTTTCTCACTCGCCTACACTCTCCTTGAGGTCATCCTTGTCGTTGCGCTGCTGGTGGTGATCAGTGCGATCGCGATTCCCAGCTTTGTCGGACAACTCGAACGGGAAGAACTTCCGGGATCGGCCCGGCAACTGCGGTCGCTTCTAAGTTTGACGCGGGCCAACGCGGCCTACGACGGCAAGCGCTATCGCATCCGTTTTCCCGGCGAGGACGAAAAAGACTCGACGGGCGATGACCGCCAACCCATTGTCGAGCGGGAAGACGATCCGATTCGCGACCCGGAGACCTACACGCCGGTCACGGCGCCCTGGGCAGTGGGCAAGACGTTGCTCGGCGGCGTGTGGTGCGCGGAGGTCCGTTTGGGCCGACCGACCATCGAGGACATCCAGGAACGCCGGCAACGGGGCGCGCCCGAGATTACCGACGAATTGATCCGCGAGCAGGAGGACCTCGAGCCCGAGACGCCGCCCTTGTACATCGAGCCCGACGGGGCCTCCGAATGGGCGACGTTCGTCCTGACTCCCGCGCCTCGCGATACGCTCCTCGACGAGCTGGAAGATCATCCTCGGGTGGAGATGATCGTCGAAGGGACCACGGGATTGGCGTGGATTCAGCGGCCGTTCTACGACGAGGAGCTGGACCTGTTCGAGGACAAAGGCTGGCCCGCGGTGCTGCGGCAGGATTTTCTCGACCCGCGGGAGTTGACGGAAAACGATGTGTTGGAACTCCGCGAGATTACGGTAAAACCATGAAGCGCTTCTGTCATCGTGCGCGCGCTTACGTCCTTCTTGAAACGGTCATCGCCACCGGCCTGCTCATCGTCGGGCTGGCCGTCATTGGCGCGCAGTTTCAGGACTCGGAGATGTCCATCAAGAAAATGCAGCGTCGCATTCGGGCCATCGAGCTGGCGGAGCAGCAATTGGCCCACCTCGATCTGGGGCTGATCGAGCTGGACTCGGTGGATGAAGTTCAGGAGGGCGACTTCGGTCCGCGGCACCCGGACTATGGTTGGCGAATGACGACGGAGCCGGCGGCCATCGAAGGGTTGTATCGACTGACCCTCGAAATCCTCTTTCTGCGCCGGCCGGAGGCCTACAAGGAAGACGACTTTGATTACGAGGCTGCGGAACGTCTCTTTACCGCTTACGCCTTGCGCCCGACGGCGCAAAAGCTCGACTTCGCCGTTGACTACGGCCTCAGCGACGAAGAATTCGAGAGAGTATCGCAGACCTTGGCGGACACGGGCGTCCCCGGCCTCGATGCGGCTGCGTTTGACCCGACCATCCTCGCCAAACTCGATTTCGAGCAGATGATCGAAGTCCTGCCCGTCGTTCTGGATGCCATGGGGATGGAGCTGGGCGAACTGGAGGCCATGATCCCGCCGGAGATCCTGGAGAAAATCAAGGAATCGGGCGCACTCGATGAGGGAGACGAATCGGGCGACACAAAGGGCGACGAACAACCGTGAGGCGTAGAACGCACGAAAGCGCAAGTTCGCGCGGGGACAACGCTCCCGCCTTGGTCGCGTTGTTGCCCGCGGCTCGGGGAATGACCTTGCTGGAAGTCATCCTCGCGATGGGGTTGCTCGTTGTGCTCTCGTCGATGACCTATTGGTTCTACTCGTCGAGCCTCGACACCAGTCGCCGCGGGACGGGCGAGGCGGACAAGGTGCGGCTGGCGCGTGTGGTGCTCGATCGAATCGCCACGGAAATCCGCCAGGCCAACGCGGTGAGCGACGATGAGCGCATGGGTGTCATCGGCGACAAAGAGCAAATCTGGATTTCCACGCTGCGCGTGCCCAGCAAGGAGACCACACGGCAGCGATCTTCGCGTGAAGGCCCACCGCCCGCGGAGTTCGATCTGGTGAAGGTGCAATACAAGATCGCCCGCCATCCGGAGATCCTGCACGACGAAGGGTATGAATACCCATTGGGTTTAGCGCGAGTGGAGACGCTGGTGCCCCGCGCGATTCCCACGTCCCTGGCCGCCAAAGCGCTGGAGAAGAAAGAAACCGAGGCGACGGAGGGCGAGGAGCCTGTTCCGTTCAATCCCCAGGAGTTCGTGGAAGAGGAGTCCGAGGAAGAGCAACGGGCGTTGGAGCTGGACATCGACTGGGAAGAGCTCTACGCCCCGGAAGTGCATTATCTGCGTTTTTGCTATTTCGACGGGTACAAATGGTGGGACGACTGGCAAGTCCCCGGTGAGAACCCCCTGCCGCAGTTGGTGATGGTCACCATCGGCTTCGACTCGCACCCGCCCTGCGGCGAGGAGTTCGGGCAAGACGAGACCAACGAGGAATTCTGCGAGTGCCTCAACCGCGATCCAGTGGACTGCCTGCCGCTCACGCCGGACCAGTTCTCCACCGTGGTGCGCGTCACCGGCGCCGACCCCGTGTTTCGCTCGCGAGTGGGTCGCGAGAGCCAGGCGTTCGTGGAGGACATGCTCTCCGGCAAGGATGAAGAGCAGTCCAATGACAACACGGAGGGACCGTGACGATGCGGCGTGCTGTCATTCTGCCTGTGGTGTTGTTCGTTCTGCTCTTGCTGGGCCTATTTGGGGCGATGTTCTCGTTTCGCATTCATGCCGACGTTTCCCAAGTGCAGGCCATTTCCAATCGCCTGCAAACGCGACTTGCGTCGGAAGCGGGGATCGAGGCCGCCAAGATGCTGCTGCGTACGGCACGATTCGATCGCACTCAGTGGTACCACAATCCCGACATTTTTCATCGCGTTCTGATTTGGGCCCACGACACGGATTCGCGCACCTCGGGCACGACCGAGGAGCTGGATGAAACCATGGCCTATCGCTTCAGCATCGTCGCCGACGACCCGACCGACGACGAGCGCTACATGCGCTTCGGCATCACCGACGAATCGTCGAAGATCAACATCAACGCGGCGACGCCCGAGCAGCTCCTGGCCCTGGTCGAGCAGGTTGTCCTCGCCGACGCGGACGGTGACGAAGAGATCGATCCTAAGGCCATCGTGGACGCGATCATCGATTGGCGCGACGCCGACAACACTCCCAGCGGCGAGGCGGGCGACACGGAGGGTGAATACTACTTGTCCTTGGACAAGCCTTACGGCGTAAAGAATGGAGAGTTTTCCTCAGTCGAGGAGCTGCTGCTCGTGAAAGGAGTGACTGGGGCGATCCTCTACGGCGAAGACTTCGATCGCAACGGCCTGCTCACTCCGAACGAGGACGACGGCGAGGCGTCGTTCCCGCCGGATAATGAGGATGGCGAACTCAACCGCGGGTTGTTTCCATATGTGTCGGCGCTGTCCTACGAGAACGATACGTCCGACGATAACCGGCCGCGCGTGTACCTCTTCAGCGACGAGGCCACGTTGAAGAAGGACTTGCAGCAGGTCTTCCCCGACGACCCGGATGCGGTCAAGTTCATTGTGGCGGCCACGCGCGTGGGACCGGGAAGCGGCGCGGGGGGTAAGAAGCCGCCGGGTCCGGGCGACAAGGGCGATTCCAGCGCGCCGCCGGGGCCGGGCAGCGGGACGGGTGAAGCGAAGCCTCCCTCTCCGGGACCGACTGGCACGCAGCCGCCTCCGCCCCTGCCAAAGCCCGGTCGAAAGCACACGCCGAGCAGGAAGGCTCAGGACGCCGGCCCAGCCGGCAGTACTGAGAAACCGCCTCGGACCCCGGCGGGACCGCCCAGACCACGGGGCGCTCAGCCCCGCCGTCCGCGCGAAGGTCAAAGTCCCACCGAAGTCTTGCCTCCCGGCGCGCCGCCGGGGCAGGAAAACGAAAACTCACAGGAAGGCAGCGCAGCGGAGGGTGAAGAAAAACCAGAGGGGGCGCAGGGAACGGCTGATGAGGCCGGCGGCGAGAGGTCGATCCGATCTCCGGCGTCCTTGCTGCGCCCCCGACAACAGGGCGGGCAGGACGTGCAAAGCCCGTTTAGCGAGGAGCACTTGCCGCTCTTGCTCGACAGGCTGACCACGCGGCGGGTGGAGGATGGGCGAGTCAAGGGGCTTATCAACGTTAATACGGCCCCCCGCGCGGTCCTCAAGTGCTTGCCGGGTCTGACGGAGGACCAGATCGACGCCATCGTCGCCGCCCGCGATTCGCTGGATGCGGAGGCGCTTTCGACGCCCGCGTGGCTGATCACGGAAGGGGTTTTGGAACTCGACGCCTTTGACGCGATCGCCTCGAGCATCACGGCGCGGTGCCAGCAGTTCACCATTGAGTCGCTGGGTTACGCGGATCACATGGGGATGATCACGCGGCTCCAAGTCGTCGTGGACATGGTCGGGCCGATTGCTCAAACGATGTACTACCGGGACCTGAGTTATCTCGGGGCGAGCTACCCGATCCGCGAAGAGGATAAGGAGCAAGTCCGTGGTCGGTAGGGCGCCGTCACGCAAGGTCGTCGCGATCGACTGGGACGCGCGGACCCTCCGGGTCGTGCACGCCTTCGTCGGCAAGCGCGGGATCAAGATCGACCGCATTCTGTCCGCGGCGATTCCCGCAGACGTGGACCTGGCCAATCCCCAGTTGCTCGGGCGCCACATCCGCCGGGTCCTCGATCAGGAGCAGATCGCCACCAAGCACGCGGTCGTGGACATTCCCCGCGACCAGGCCATTCTCAAGACTTTGGCCCTGCCCACGCTCGCTCCGGAAGAGCTGCCGGGCATGGTCGAGATTCAGATCGCCAAGGAGCTACCCTTCGCGGCGGGCGAGGCAGTGATCGACTTTACGGTCGGTCGATCGGACGCGGGGTCCACGTCGGACGTGCTCGTGGCGGCGGTTCGGCGGGAGGTCGTGCGTCAATACGAGGCCACGTTCAGCGTGGCGGGGTTGACGCTCGATCGCATCGGCCTGCGCCCCTACGCCAATACCATGGCCTTGGCCGAGCTGCTCAAACATGCCATGCCCGAGCGGGTCCTCTTCATCGACGTGCGGCCCGCGCTGACGGAGATCGACATCCTGCGACATGGAATGTTGACCTTCTCGCGCGCCGCGTCGGTAATGATTCCGAAGGACTGGAAGGCGAGCGAGACCGCTCCGCGACTGTCCCTGGTGCGTGAGGGGGTCGAGCCGGAGGGCGTCGATGACGCCATCGCCACCGAGCCGTTCCCTGCCAAGGCTTCGGACCACGTCATTCAGTCGCTGCTCGTCGAAGTCACACGTTCGATCGAGGCCTATCGCGTCAACGACGCCGGGGCGGCGATCGATCAGGTGGTCATCGCCGGCGATCTGGGTGTGGAAGAAGCCTTGGCCGAGGCCATCCACAAGCGGCTCGGCATTCACACGGAACTCTACAACCCGGCGGCGTCCTTCGGATGGGAGCCGGACGAAGGCGCCGGGGCGTCGGCCTTCTCGTCGACTCTCGGTCTCGTGTTCGGACAGGCAGCGGTGGGGACGGCCCACTTCGACTTCCTGCACCCCAAGAAGCGCGTGTCCGTCGCCAAGGAACGACTTCGCAAGGCGCCCATCGCGGCGGCCGTGGCGTTCCTCTTCGTCACCGCGAGCGTCGTGGCCTTCGCCCAGACAACCAAGCCGCAACGAACTCAACTTGCGAGCATCGAGCAACAAATCAAGGAGCTCGAATCCAAGCGCGGCGACAACAAAAAGTTCATGGAACTGGTGGAACGGATCCGCACGTTCGACGGCGACCAACATATCTGGGTGGATGTTCTCTATGACATGATCCTGGTGCTGCCGACCACGGAACAGTTGGTGATCACGCAGCTCGACCTGAATCAAGAGGACGGTCGCCTGACGCTGAAGACCAAGGCGAAGGCGCGGGACACAGCCACCATCGCCGTTCGCCGCTTGGAAGAGTTCCGTCGTGAGGGCAGGGACCGCCCGCGCTTCAAGGTGAGCATCGGCCCGCAGTCCGAAAAGAAGGGCGAAAAATACCCCTACGTTCAGGACCTGCGGATCACCGTCTTGTACGACGAAGCTCCGAAGAAGGGAACGAAGAAAGCCGGCGGGTAGACATGCTGAGCGAAGCGCAATGTCATGCTGAGCGGAGCGAAGCATCCAGCCTCGCAAGCAGATTCTTCGCCCGCTATCGCGGGCTCAGAATGACAGCGCCAGGACCTTTGTTAAGCACAATCCCGGCAGTCGGACATGGATAGGCGAGGCAAAATCCTGGCGGGAGCGTTCGGGGCGGTGATGGGCTATGCGCTGCTCGCGGGGGTGGTTTACCCTCAGTGGGTCAAGCCGCTGCTCAGCCTGGATGAGCGCATCGCCGAGCGACAGAAGGACCTGGACAAGCTCCTCGCGGAGGATGCCGCGGTCCAGAAAGCGAGGTTCGACTACAAGACGCTCGTCGGTCGTGTCGGGTCGTTTGACGCGGCGCGCGTGGATACGAATGTTCGTGATCGGCTCAACCAGCTCATCGAAAAGCACAAGCTGGCGGACGCTGCGGTGACGCCCAGCCGGCCGGTGGAGGACCGAAAGACCGGTTTGACTACCAGCACCGTTTCGGTCACGGCCACGGGCACGCTCGACGCCGCGATCGCGTTTCTCAAGGATGTGGCCGAGCTGCCGGATTTGGTTCGCGCGGGCAACGTAGCGCTCGCGCCCGCGAGCGGTGCGCGCAAGGGCACGGAGAAGGACCCACGGGTGAACGTGCGCGTTCCGCTGGAAATCTGGGTGCTTCCGCGCCATCCGGTGGTCGGGCCCCTCAAAGAAGAAGACCTCACTCAGCCGCCCACCGTTGTCCGGCACGCCGCCTTGGATTATTCGCGGATCGCGGCCAGCAAGTTCTTCTGGGATTACGTGCCGCCCATTCCATTGCGCGCGACCATCGCACGACCCATCAATGTCGAGAAGCGCACGCCCGCGACGCTCGAAGGCGGGGCGACGGGGGGCGACGGCGAGTACGCTTTTCTGTGGACGCCCTCGGACGGGCTGAGCGATCCGACGAGCCTGCGTCCGACCGTCGATACCTCTACGCCCGGAAACAGGACTTATACGCTCACGGTTACCGACGGCACGGGAAACTCGGTGACGGCCTCGACGACGGTTGTCGTGCGAGAGCCCAAGCCCGTGGAAGTTGCCGTAAAGCTGCCCGATCCAACGCCCCAACCAGTCGTGCCGAAGGGACGGGAACCTTGGCCGGATGCGAAGAACAAAGAAATCCGCATGGCCCTCTTGCGCACTTTGGGCAACGAGCGGCTCGATGAGTTCATGGTTTACGACAATAAGTCACGGCAGGTGAGCTACCATAAAGTTGGTGACCCATTCGACGGTGGGGAGCTGGTGTACGTTCACCAATTGGGCGGCATCGTGAAATGGGAGGACCAGTACTACGTCTATCCCTTGGGCGCGACCCTGGACCGTAACATGGACATGGCCGCGGCGAGCGCCTATCCCGAGCTGCAACACGCCGGGGCGAGGATTCGTCAAGCGCGGACCAAGCCGCCGGAACCACCCGTAAAGTCTCAGTCACCCGAGGCCCAGGCACCAGCGGCCGGAGCGTCGGGTGCAGAAAAGGCAGCGGTCGTCACCGGACAGACCGTTGAAGAGGCCAAGGGCGCCCAGTCGCAGCAGGGGCCCGTGGAGCCCCCCATGATCGTGGAGGCCCCCGATGCTCAGGCCGAGTTCGGTCCGCCCGGCGCGGAGCCCGCGAAAACGACGACAACCCCGCCCAAACCGGCTCGCGGGCGGACCACAACCAAGCCGGGGGCGAGGAAGAACCCATAACATGCACCGCTGCGGTGAAGCTTGGACCCGGCAGGCGGTGTATAAAGGCCAAACGACGCGGCGTTGATCCAAAGAGGCTGCCGCGACACGAGGAGTTGGGCCATGAGTCCTTCGAATCATCATCGAGCACGATGCCATCGGGGTCTGATCGCGTGCTTATTCACCGGCTCAATACTGAGTTGGTGTGGCATCCTTTACGGCCAAGAAGCACAGCCCACTCAGCAACCCGCGCAACCGGCGCGCCCGAAGCCGCGTGAGCGGCAGCGAACGACGACGCCCAAGAAAACCGCTGACGAACCCCGGCCCGCGGACGCGACACAGAACGAGCAGCCTAAGGACGCAGAGGGGCAAACCCAAGCGCCGGCGCAGCCGCCGCAGAATGCTGCGCAGCCCGTCGTGCCGCCACCCGGCGTTGCGCCCGAATCGCAGCCCGCCCCGAAGCCGGCGGTGCCGGAACCCGCCCCGCAGACTCAACCGACCGAGGCGCCGAAGAAGCCGGACGAAGCTCAGACAGACGCGGCCAAGCGCGTCGAGGAAGCGCGCAAGGCCGCCGCGGATCGGGCTGCCGCCCGCCGCGCGCGAGCCAGCGGCGCCGACGGGACCATCACGCCCGGCGCGGCACCGGGCGCACAGCCCCCCACCCTCCCCTCTTCGGAGCCGACCGCGGAGATTCCTTCCGAAGGCGGTCCGGTGACGCCGATCAACATCGCTCCCGCGGAGAGCAACATCCCTCCGGAGGAGCGCACCTACGGGTTCAGCATCAAGGACGGCAGTTACGAACAATTGATTGAGGGCTTCGCCCGGCAGACGGGGTTGGGTGTGATTGGAGAAGCGCCCAAGGAGGGCAAGGTCAGCTTCGTCACCACCGAGTCGCTCAACTTCGACCAGGCGCTGGCCCGCGTGCGCATGCTCCTGTTCAACTACAAGCCGCACGAACCGTACTGGATCCTCCGCAACGAGAGCAACTTGCAAGTCATTCGGGTCAACGATTTCTATCGGATCCTCCCGCGCAATCGGATGTTCAGCAGCATCGAGGAATTCCGGGCGGCGAACCTCTCCAACGATGAGCTCGCCCTGGTGATCTATACGCCTCGAAGCGGGTCCGTGTCCGAACTGCGCCAAGTCCGAGACTGGCTTCCCGACTATGTACGGGTTACGCCGTTGGAGGACCAGAACCGGGTCACCATCTTCGCGTTGGTCAGTGACATCGAAAAATACATGGAGTTGATCAGTTTTTTCCTGAAAGTCGGTCGTACGGACCCTCGGATCCTGGAGCGCATCGAGATTCATCACATCCTTCCCACCGACGCGCTGAACAAGCTGCGGTCGTTCATGGACCTCGACGGGGCGGGTGGGGCCGTCAAAGGGGGCGGCGCTGCCGCGAGCGGCAGACGACCACCGCGCGAGCCCAGCCCGATCGAGAACATGCCCGAGCCGCCGGTGAGCGTGATTCCGGACGATGCCCAAGGGTTGCTGATCGTCCGGGCGATGCAGGACAAGATCGACGAGATCAAGCTCCTCCTTCCCTACATCGACGTGGACACGTCGGGTTCGGCGCCGGCGCCGGTGATCATCAAGGTGCAGCACGCCGACGCCACTGAATTGATCGGGACGATCCAGCAGATTCTGTCGAGTTCCGCGGCGCCGGGGGGCGCACCGGCTGCGCCGAAGCCCAAGAAAGGCAAGAGGTCCGGTTCAGCGGGCGCGACGAGCGCCACGGTTCCGGCCGGCGAAGGCGTGTCACCTGACAGTGTGACCATGATCAGGCACCCGTCCGACAACGCGATCATTGTGCTCGCGGACGATGCCGGCGTCGCCAAGGTGCGCGAGCTGGTGACGTTGTTTGACGTTGCCACGCGGCTCGAGGACCCGGTTCGGCTTTCCCTGGCTCATGCCGACGCGAATGAAGTGCTCAACACCATCACCGCGGTCCTGGGCGCGACCGGCCCCAAAGGGCAGAACACGCTCGATCGGTTCCAAGTGGTTGTGGACCCCGCCGGCGACATGCTGTGGTTCATGGGCAACGAGAAAGATCTGCAGAAGGTCCGCGATCTGATCTCCATGCTCGACGCGCCCGACGCGCCGGTGGCGCTGCACACCTATCGCTGCGTTTATCAGGAGCCCACGTTCATCGCCAACATGCTCCGCGAATTCGAGAGCACCAATCCGGCGGCGCCCGCGCCCGCGCCGGCGCAGAAGAAGCCCAAGACCAAGCGGGTCAAGGCATCGGCGCCGCCGTCGAAGTTCACTCCCGACGACGCGCGGAAGACGCTTTACGTGATCTGCTCGGACGACGAGTGGGCGCGATACGAGCTGTTGATCAAGGACCTCGATCGGGCCGTCGAATCGCCGACGCCGTTTGTGAAGCTGCCGGTGCAACACCTATCCCCCGACGCGGCGATTGAACGACTAACGAACATGATGGGCGCCGCCGGCGTCGAGGAAACGGCGAAGTTCGTCCCCTCCGATGGGGCGATTATCTTGATCGGCGTCAATCCCAGCGAACTCGAGCAAGCCAAGGCTTTCATGGTCGAAATCGACAAGCCGACGGCGATGGAGAAGCGGACGTTCGAGATTCGGCATGCCAACCCCTCGGACATCAAGGCGGTGATCGAGTCGCTGATCTCGGACGCGCCGGCTGCCGCGGCCCCGCCGCGCAAGCGCGGCAAGGCTGAAAAGGCGGGCACGGCCATTACCTCCTCGACCACGGCCGAGATGACCATCGTCGAGTTGGGACGTCGCCTCGTAGTGCACACCAGCCCCGCTCGAATGGAGCAGGTGGCGGAGCTCATTGCCGAGTTCGACGTGCCCGAGGAGAAAACCGAGCTGAAGGTTTATTCCGATTTCCCGCCGGGCACGAACATCGACGCCATCTCCGACACCATTTCCTCGGTCTTTTCCGGCCCGGCGACGGGACCACGCACGCGCCGAAGCGAGGGAGGCGGCGCGGATGGGCCGAGGTTCATCCCCCAGCCCGCTTCCGGCCGTCTTGTGGTCATCGCCGAGCCCGCCCTGCTGCCGGAGATTGAGAGGCTGCTCGCCGTGCTTCGACACGATGTCGCCTCGCAGCCCCCCGTGGTGACTTTCATCAATGTGCAGCACGCCGATCCCGCTGAGCTGGTGGACACGATCCAGCCGCTGCTGGATATCAAGATTCGCGGACTGGTGGATGCGGGAGAGCTGGACAACAGCGTGGAAGACGCGCCGGCGTCCAAGACGAACAAGCGGCGCTCTCTGCCGACGCAGACGGCCGGCGGCGATCGGTATCACTTGTCTCCCGATTCGCGCAACAAGCGGATCGTGATCGCCGCCCCGCAGGTGGTCGTCGATCAGGCCAAGGCCCTCGTCGCGCAGTTTGACATCCCCGGCGACCGGGCTGTTTTCAAGACCGTCGAGTTGGCCAACGCGGACCCGGCGGAGATGGTCCGCGCCGTCAAAGAGATGATGGGCCGATCTTCCGCGCCCCGGAAATCACCTGCTACCAAGCTTCCCAAGGGGGCAGGCGCAGGCAACACGCCGGAAATCAACCTTCTCAATGAAGGCGAGCTCTCCGTGGTCGAGGCTCCGGGCGGCGGGGCGATCATCCTTCACGGACCGCCGTCCGAGGTGAAACGGGCGGAGGAGTGGATCACGACACTGGACGCCATGTCCACCCGCGGGCGGACCATCAAGGTCTACGACCTCAAGACCGCGGACACGGGCAAGGTGTTCGACCTGGTGGTCAATGTCGTCGGCGCCTCCTCCGGCGCTGCGGCCGCAAAGGCGCTTCGCCCGCGCGGGAAGAAGGGCGAGGTCGCGGAAGAGGAGGAGGAGTTCACCACCCGCCGGTCGCATTCCGGCCAGGACTTGTACATCGATGCCGATTTGGTGAGCCACACCATGCTGGTCGCGGCCACCCCCTCCAAGATCACGCAGATCGACGACATCGTGAAGAGCTTCGAAAAGCCTGAAATCAAAAAGATGATCAAAGTGGAGCCACCTGTTCCCAAACTCGTGTACGACCTGGAGTTCGCCAACGGCACGGATGCGGCATGGGACCTCGAAGCAGTGCTCGATTCGATGTGGGAGCCGCCGGGCGAGCTGCCCAAGGTCGAATCCATCGGCGACACGCTCATCGTTCGCTATCCGCACGAAGATCGCTTCGACGAGATCCGCGATTTCATCCGCAGGTTCGCGGACAAGCCGGACAAGGAAGATATCAAAATCCAGCGGAAGTCCTTCCCTGCCCCGCCGGGATTGTCTGCAAGCCAAGCCGCCGCATGGATCAAGATGAACCATCCCGAGTTCGAGGTGGAGCTAAAGGACATTGGGCCGGAAAAAGAGGAGACCTTCGACATCGAGCAACTAAGGCCAAACGGCGCAAGTAAGCGAGTGAGTCCCTGTGTCCTGCCGGGCGCGCTACAGAACCTGATCACCAAGCTAGGCGCGCAAGCGCTTGCCCAGATTCCGCCGGACGAGCAGCCCGAGCCAGTCAACGAGGACGAACCAGAGGACGAGGACGTTGTTGAGGATGAGCCTGTTGAAGAGCCGCTTCCGGTCCCTAGCGACGACATGATCCGCCGGGCGGCGATGCCGCTGCTCCAGCAGCGCGCCCGCGAAAAGGAAACGGTGAAGGAAGTCAAGAAGCCCACCGAGTCGAAAGATGAGCCCAAGGCCGATCGCGCACGCAAGCCGGGCAGCGGCGAACGGCTCGAAATTGACTACGACGACACGGCGGGCGTCTTTCTGATCAAAGGCCGGGCGATTGACATCAAGGAGGTTGAGGGGTCGATGAAGGATCTCGAAGATGAGATCAAGGATTTCCAGATTAAGCCGGACATTCGCATCTATCGCGTGCGCTACATCGACGTTTTCAGCGCCCAGGACATCCTTGAGGAGATGTTCAACGTCACCAAGCAGCAGCAGGCCTTCCTCAGCCAGCAACAGCAGCAAATGCAGCGCGCTCAGCAAGTACAACAGCAGCGCCAGGGGCAAATGGGCCAACAAGGCCGCGGGCAGCAGCAAGGCGACCAGCAAGGCGGGCCGGGTCAGCCGGGCGGTCCCGGCGCTCCTGGGGCGCCCGGCGGGCGGCCCGGAGCACAGCAGCCGCAGGTCCAACCGCAAATGGCCGTGGCGCAGTTGCCGCAGGCCGGTGTGAGGATTTACCCCAATCCGCGCGACCGCACGCTCATTCTCCGCGCGGAGACCAGTCAGTACCCGCAAATCCTTGAACTGCTCGCCACCATCGATCAGCCCAAGCCCATCGACAGCGAGATGCGCACCTACCCGCTCAAGAACCTCAACGCGGGCGAGGTCGAGGAAATCCTCCGGGAAATGATCGGGATCGGCAAGGACGGATCGCGCCCCCGCGCCGCCCGGGGCCAGGCGCAGGCAGGCGCTCCCGGCGTGAATGCCCCCTCCACCGGTCCAGGCGAGTCGCTTCCCAAGACCGTCCTGCAAAAGACCATCAGCGGACTGTCCGAGCTGAACGTCGATCCGGACGACATCAAGCTTTTCAGCAGCGATATCTCCAACACCGTCATGGCCGTGGCGCCGGTGGCGGCGCTGGACTTTCTCGGCGACATCATCAACAGGCTGGAGAGCGAGGATATTCCTCAGCGGATCACCAAGTACTATGAGCTGCAGCACGCCGACGCGGATGACGCGGCCAGCTTCCTGGCCAGCCATTTTGACGAAGCTCGCGCCGGAAAGTCCTCGCGCAAGTCGGCCGGCGAAGGAGCGCCCGCCGCTGCGGGCGGCAAGGGAATGAACGCCCCGAGCTTCATCCCGTATCCGCGGTTGAATTTGCTCACCGTCCACGCCACCCAGGTGCAGCTCGAGGAGATCGACACGCTCGTGCAGCGGATCGACGTGAAGGGCGAACAGGACCAGTGGGAGAACGTCTCCCTGGCCCACGCTGACGCCAAGCTGGTGGCGGACACGCTTTCGCAGATGTTCGGTGAAAAGAGCGGCGGGGCAGCCGCAAAGAGCGGCGCGCCGCGCGGCGGGGCGGTCCCCAAGTTCATCGGTGAAGCCGGCGGGGGCCTCGTTTTCTTCAGCGCCCCCGGCAGCCGTCACAAGGAGATCCTCGACGCCATCAAGAGACTGGAGGATCAATACAAGGAGACGCGCACCCCGCGGATCATCGACCTCAAGAACGGGACTCCCAGCGCCATCGCGGAGGCGATTGAAAAGGCTTTCGACGCCAAGCAGGGGGGTGGCAAAGCCGCTGGCGGCGCAACACGATTCACCATCACCGGCCACGATCCCACCAAGCGGCTATTCGTCATCGCCGACGACGAGACCTTCAAGGAAGTCGCATCGCTGGTGAAGTTGCTCGACGACAAGCCGGGCACGATCGGCGTGGAATTCCGCATCTACCCCATGAAGCACGCCAGCGCCAAAGCCATCCATGCGCAACTGACAAAGCTGCTCAAGGACTATTTGGGCCGCCTCGGTCCCGCGGCAAGTTCCGCGATCGACGCTTTCAGCGTCGAGCCCGACGAGATTTCCAATTCGTTGATCGTGCTCGGCGGCCCGACGGTGTTCGGGTTCATCGAGGAGAACCTCCGCAAAGTCGATACTCCGGCGATGGCGGTGAGTAGACCCGCGTCGATGATCATTCCTGTCACCAACGCGAACGCCCAGGAACTCGCCGGAAACATCCAGAAAATCTACGCCCAAAAAGAGCAGCCCCTGGGCGTGACGCCGCCCCAGGTGGAGGCCAACCAGACCACCAACGTGCTCATCATCCGCGGCACGCAGGCGCAGATCGACGAGATCAAGCGAGACATGATCGACCCGCTGGAGGCCCAGACCCTCGCCGCGCAGCAGCTTCAGCGAAAGACCTACAAGCTAAAGTTCGCCGACCCCGGCAACATCCAGGACGTGATCAACAGGCTCTTCCAGACCGACAGCCGCAGCGCCCGCGACAAGGTGACCGCGGTGCCGGAGTTCACTTCGAACTCCGTGATCGTCTCGGCCTCACCGGAAAACCTCAAGAAGGTCGAGGACCTTCTCGCTCAGATCGATCGCGCCGAAGTCAGCCAGCAGGATGTCCACGTCGTGGAAATCAAGCACGCGGACGCTTCGTCCGTTGCGCAGACCCTGACCGAGATCTTCGTCCGCTCCGGCGCCAAGCAGGTCGGCAACCAGCCCCCGCCCATCACCATCGCGTCGGTGGCGGGCTCGCGGGCGCTGCTCATCAAGTCGAAGCCCGAGGATTTCGCCCGCATCCAGGCGACGCTCAAGGAACTTGACACCGAAGACGTAGGGACGGCCGGTGAGGTCCGCGTGGTGACGTTGCTTTACGCCGATGCCGCCGAGGTCAACACGGCCATGCAGGAGTATCTGCGAAAGCCCGGGAGCGGCGGACGCGGCGGCGACCTCTCCGGTGGCGTGCGCCTTTCGGCGATGTCTCAAAGCAACAGCATCATGGTCAGCGGCGCGAACGAAGAACTCGATCGCCTCGAATCCATCCTCAAGGGGCTGGACATCGCCGGCGAGAAGGGCAGCGTGCCGCAGATCATTCCCCTCAAGTACATTACCGCGGGGCTTATCCTTCCCAGCCTCCAACAAGTGTTCACCGACGCTCGCGGCGGCCAAAGGCGCAACCAGCCCCCGCCGGTGATCGTCGCCGACGAAGGCAGCAACGCCATCATCGTCCGCGCCAGCCCCTCCGACCTGACCGCGATTCAGGACATGGTGACCAAGCTCGACACCGAGGACAAAAAAGACAAGAGCCGTTTCGTGATCATCCGCGTGAAGTCGGGCATCAATGTCGAAGAACTTGCCGAACAGGTGGAAGTCAGCTTGAACGAGAGCGCGAAAGCTCAGGCAGGCGGTGCGCGGGGCGTACAAGTCCCGAGTCTAACGGCCACGCCGGACCGGCGCACGAGCACGATTACTCTTGCGGGCAGCCCGACTTTGTTCGCCGATGCCGAGGCGATGATCAAGAGGATCGAAGAGCTGGGCCCGTCGGGCGACGCGGCCACGCGGATCGTGAAGGTCGAAAACATGAAGGTCGAGCAGATTCAGAAGATGATCGACCAGTTGACGCAGCAACAAGGCGGCCAGGGGCAGCGCGGCGGCGCTCGACCCAGACCGTCGCGTTCGCGACCCTAATAGCGAGCCGCGGGCTTAGCCCGCGCAATTTTTCAGAACGAGTATTCGCGCGGGCTTAAAGCCCGCGGCTCGGGATAGACTGGCGGGTGGAAGAAGCCGGTCAGGATGACGACTCTGTGGGTGGCACGGACAAGCTCCGTGTCTAAGGCGGAGGATTCGCGGATGAATCAGCTCATGATGCGGGTGGCACGGACAGGCTCTGCTTGTCCGTGGCGAGTAACGGCACTGGCGATTGTGGCTTGCGCGGTGCTCGCAGGGGTGCAAGCGGCCGCGGGTCAAAACCAGCCGCAGCGACCGGCGGAGCGTCCGCAGCAACCTCCGCGCCAAGCTCAGCCGCCTCGGCCGCAGCCCGCCCAGCCGCAACCGGCTGACCCGGTCAGCGAACTGATAAAAAAGATTGATCCCGAGGTTGTCTCGCGCCTGCAAGGGGCGGACGTCACCGTCGAGGTCGTAGGGGATCAGGTCATCCTGCAGGGACCGGAGGAAGCGGTCAAGACCCTCGAATTGCTCATTCGCGGACTGGACCGCGAGTGGGAGCCCAAGGTTCTCGAAGTCGTCACCGTGACGGAGCGCGACGCCGCCGAAATCGCCCGCACCGTCCAGGACGCCTACAACAAGGCCACCGCGACGCCCAACCGCCGCAAAGAAGACGAAGCCTCGATCACCGCGCTCTCCTCGAACATCCTGCTCGTCGCGGCCCTGCCGACGGAAATCGATCGCGTGCTCGAAATCATCGAAGGCGTGGACGCCATTCCCGATCCGCTGGGCAAGATCGAGCTGATGAGTTTCACCATCCGCTATCGCAAGGCCGGGGAAGTCGCCAAGGAACTGGAGAAGATTCTTACCCAAATTCGTGTGTCGACCGGTCAGAAGGAGAAGGGCAAGCTGCAGATCGTCCCCATTCCCGCCAACAACACCATCACGGTTACCGCCCGCGAAACTGAACGCGAGAAAATCCAATCTCTCATCGATGCAATCGACGTCGAACCCGCGAAGGGTTGGGGCGAGCTGCGCCTGACCGTCTTCCCACTGCTGCATTCTAAGGCCGCGGACCTCAAGAAGGTCATCGAGGAGTTGATGAAGGCCCAGGCCGGCGGCGGCGCTGAACGCGAAGCCGTGCAGGAAGTGATTCAGCGCCTGCGCATCAGCAAGGCCGATGCCTCCGGCAAGATCACCGACCTGCCGCCCATCGATCTTCAGCGCCAATTGCGGATCATCCCCGACGACGGCACCAACAGCCTCATCGTGGCTACCATCGAGGAGAATGTGGAGCCGGTCGGCGAGCTCATCCGCATGTTGGACGGCGTGGCCATCGCCGAGCAAATCGGCGTCAAGCTATTCCCGCTCCGTTTCGCTTCCGCGGAAACGATCGGTGAGACCATCACCAAAATGTTCGAAGAGAGCAAGGACCTCCCCAAGGACCCCGACGGCAGCGGCGACGGCGCGGTCCCCGAGGGTCCGCTGGGCAAGGCCCTGGTCTATGATATCGGCATCGCCACGGACGTCCGTACGAACACGCTGATCGTCTCCGGCCGGCAGGAGCAGCTGATACTGATCGAGGACATCGTCGCACAGTTGGACCAGCCTTCGACGGCCATCAAATTCCCCCTGCGCATGATCCAGTTGGAATACTCCGACGCTACGCAGGTCGGCAAGATCGTCACGGAGCTTTTTGATCAGCGCCTGGAAGCGGCGGAAGCGACGGGCGCCGACGGCGCCGCCCTGGAGCGCGAACGGGTCTTTCTCAGCACCGACCTGCGCAGCAACTCCATGATCGTTTCCGCTTCGGAAGAGAACTACAACGAGATCGTCTCCATCGCCCGCCAGCTCGACACCAAGCCCACCAAGCTCTTCGACCAGATTCGCATCCTGCGACTGGAGCGCCTCGCGGCCGAGGACCTCAAGACCAAGATCGAGGAGCTCTGGAAGCGCAAAGCCGAACTCCGCCGCGAGGAGGAGCTTCTGGAAGACTTGCCTGTCGTCGTCGCCGACGCCCGCAGCAACGCCCTGATCATCGCCTCCAGCGTCGAGGACTTCGAGGAAATCAAGCGACTGGTGGATGTGCTGGAATCGCAGCCGTTGATCGAGGACGCGCAGATCTTCAAGCTCGCCTTCGCCGATCCCAAGGTCGTCGCCGAGATCATGAACAAGCTGTTCGAGGGGCTCGCGGGTCAGAGCGAGGGCCTCAAAGCCCCCACGATCATCCCCGACCCGCGCAGCAATGCGCTCATTGTGGCCGGTTCGCGGGACATGATGGAGCGCGCCGCGGACGTCATCAAGCGACTCGACGTCGAGGCCGGGCCCATGACCGCCGCTTTCAAGGTCTATCCGCTCATCCACGCCTCCGCGACCCAGCTCGCGGAGCGCATGACCAAGCTCTTCGAGTCTCGCGAGGAGGGCGAGGAGACGCCGCGCACGCCGATCGTGATCCTCGCCGAGGAGGCCTCCAACAGCCTGGTGGTCAGCGCCGCGCGGGACGATCACGACATCATCGATGGCTTGCTCAAACTGCTCGACCAGCCGTCCACCATCGCCCGGCAGTTCGAGATTTTCCCCTTGAAGCTGGCCAAGGCCGCTACCGTTGCGGAAAAGCTGGAGAGTCTCTTCCAATCCAAGGCCGAGGGCGCTGAAGGAAGCGCCGCCGCCATCGGCGTCGAGGCCGATGAACGAACCAACTCGCTCGTCGTCTGGGCGGCGCCCTCGCAGATGGCCAACATCCGTGACATTATCTCCCGTCTGGACACGGCCGCTCCCGCTGTGGAGATGATGATCAAGGTCATCCAGCTCAAGCAGGCCCTCGCCGAGGACTTCGCCACGCTCCTCGAGGAAGTGCTCAAGGGAAAGGGCGGCGAGGGCGAAGAAGAGGCGGTGATCGTCGCCTTCCTCGAAAAAGACCCCAGCGGCAAGGAGATCCTGCGCAAGCTCCTGCGGCAGGACATCAGCATCAAGCCCGATCCCCGCACCAACTCGGTGATGGTCATGGCGCCCTCGGACAGCATGGCCATGCTCGAAGCCATGATCCGCGATTTCGACCGCATTCGCCCGGTGACTTCGGAAATCCGCCTCTTCCCGCTGGTCAACAGTGATGCAAAAACCATGGTTGACCAGCTCACCGAGTTGTTCAAAACCGAGGAAGGTGGCGAGGGCCAGACGAAGAGCCAATTGATCTTCGGCTCATCGGCCGAAGGCATGGAGATGGCGAGCGTCGGTCAGGAGCTCCGCTTCGCCGCCGATCCGCGAACCAACACCCTCATCGTCGCCGGCGCGCCGGTATACCTGGCGATGGTGGAGGACCTCGTGCGCTACCTCGATTCGCAAGAGGCCGAAGACCGCGTCTCCGAGGTCTACAACGCGAAATTTCGCCCCGCTTCGGATCTGGAACAGGCCGTCAAGGGCTTCATCGAACAGGAAATCCAGGTCCTCGGCGAAGGCGACACCGAGGAAGCCGCCGCCCGGCGACAGGATCGCCAAGTTTCCGTCCAGAGCGTCGGAGAAGAGGAGAAAGGCAGCAGCAGCCTGCTGGTCGGCGTGAGTCGCCATCGCTATCAAAAGACCATGGAGCTCATTGAGGCACTCGATCGACCTGAACCTCAAGTCATGATCTCCGTGCTCATCGCCGAAGTCCTGCTCAACGACGCGGTCGATCTGGGCGTCGAATTCGCCGGTCAGGACCTGCACTTCTCGGAGGACGCTACCGTGGGCCCGAACGGAGTGGTCCAGGGCCAAGGCTACGATTACGTCGGAGGCACGAGTTTGGGCGCCGCCGGACCGCTCGGCTTTAGCTTCACCGTCACCGGTGAAGACTTCAGCTTCCTGTTCCACGCATTGCAATCCGACCAGCGGCTCGAAGTATTATCGCGGCCCGTCTTGCTGGTGCGCAACGGCGAAGAGGGCAACATCACCATCGCCGACAGCGTCCCCGTGGTAACCTCCTCGCAGGTCACGGAGAGCGGCTCGGTGAACGTCACGCCGGGGCGCGAAGACGCGGGCGTCATTCTCACCGCCACGCCGCACATCAGTCCCGATGGATACGTGACCATCGAGTTGCAGCAGGAGATCTCCAACATCGGCGAGAACGTCCAGCTTTCGGAGAGCGTCAGCCAGCCGATCATCTCCAAGCGCGAAGTGACGACCAATGTCACCGTGCGCGACGGCGAAACCGTCGTGATCGGCGGGTTGATTCAGTCCCGCGACGGGCAAAGCGAGACCAAGATCCCCATCCTGGGCGACCTGCCCGGCATCGGCGTGCTGTTTCGCAGCACGGGAAAATCCAACACCAAGACGGAGTTGCTCGTGGTCCTGACCGTGGACATCCTGCGAACGGACGAGGACGTTCGGCAGATGTCCGTCGAGCAGCGCGACAAGTTCATGCTCCCGGACAGCATCCGCCAGAGTCCGTTGATGGAGGGCTTGCGGATCACGCCGCAGGAGCAGGCCCTCGGGCCCAAGCCGGAGGCGAGCTCGGTCAAACCGATGGCCACGCCGGCGAGCCCGGCCATCGATCCGAAGGCGCCGCGCGATTCCTACGGACCCAAGCCCAAGACCTACGGGCCGGTGATTAGCAAGCCCGCCGGCACGACCTCCGCTCCGGTGTACGGCCCCAAAGTCGCGCGAACCGAGGCGGGTGAGCGAGGATAGCGCGGTGCGATCTAGGTATCACCTCCGCGGAATGGCGCCGGCAGCCTTGCTGGCGCTCGTCATCGCCGCCGGTTGCCGCAGCACCGGCTCGACTTCCCTGCTCCGCGGGAAGCAGCCTCCCGTGCGGCGCGTGGTTTGCCTGTTCGACCAAAAACCATGGCTCAACGCGGACGCGGCCGGCGACCGCGATCCCGAGGGCATTCGCTACCGCGTGTTTCTGGATACCGACAAGGGTAAGGGAGTCCTTCGCGACGGAACCTTCCACGTAGAGATGTATTGCATCAAGCGTGAGTCCGGGAAAGAGGTCCAGCGCGAGCTGGTCAGCGATTGGCACTATCCGACGAGCCGGTTCGGCACTGTGACCGCAAAGATCCTGGGAGACGGATACCTCTTGCAGCTACGCTGGGCGACGAAGGACGTTGCCGGCAACGAAGTGGAGTTGATTACATCCTATGAGTCGCCCGACGGGCGCGCCGTCCGCGCCGCCACCACCCGAAAACGCGTGCCTAAATACGTCTCGTAACGGCTCAGTCTTGATTGTCTCTCCATTCGTCGAGCCACGCCATCTGAATCGCCTCGAGCTTTCCCTCCGTCGAAGCGTCCGGGTCGTCCGCAAAGCCTGGTGTTTCGCAAACCCACTGGTGCAGGTCCGTGAAGCGCACCGACAGAGGATCGACTTGCGGAAATCGTTCGTACAGCACCAGCCCGATATCCTCGGCGTCATTCCAAGTTAGCCTGGGCATGGCGACTCCCGTACGTGCTGTTTAATGTCCTTCCTGCACCAGGTTGCGATTCCACAACGGGATCTCGACGATCAGGTCCTCCGTGCCGTCGGGCACGCTTTGGCACGAGAGGCGGCTGAAGGGCTTCAAGCCCGGGGCCTCTTCGAGCTGGTCCTCTTCCTCCTCGGTCGCCTCGTTGATCGTGGGCAGGCCTTTCTTCACGAGGACGTGGCACGTCGAGCACGCGCAGACGCCCCCGCACGCGTGGTCGATGTCGATGCCGTTGCCCAAGGCGATGTCCAGGATGCTCCCCGGCAACCCGTTGTGCTCGTAGGGGAATTTCGCCGGATCGACCTCCACGGTCACGTTCATGGGAAGAAACGTGATCTTGTATTTGGTCGTCGGCGTCTTCACCTCCGCCGGTTGAATATAGGGGTTCACTCCGCCCATCAGGGATCTCCCATTTCAAATCTCAGATTTGAAATCTCAAGTCTCAGGTCTCAAATCTCAAATCTGCTGTTCCTCTTCCTTCGTCGCTTTCGTTGCTAAGTCTCTTGCAACACTGCGGTCATCGCCCGCTCCGCGAGCGGGATGGTCTTCCGATTGAACGCCTCTCGCCGCTCATTGAGCATCGTCGGATCGTTGCACTCGTGCGCGAATGCTCGCAGCTCCGAGATTTCTCGCAGGATCGTCTCGTGCTCGTGCGCATCCAGCAGTCGCCCGTGCTTGCGGATCATCTGCTCGGCCTTGTGGAGGTCAAACTCCAGCGTGGTCCGCACATCAATCAAATGATGCGCGGTCATGTCTTCGCGGGCGAACTGGATGGCTTCCTTCTGCATCCGGCTGACTTCCTCGCGCGTCAATCCGTGCGAGGGGATGATCTGCACGCCGGCCGACTGGCCGCTGCGAAGCTCCGTCGCGGACACGTTCAGGATGCCGTTTTGATCGATCAAGAACGTGACCTCGATTTTCGGGATTCCCGCCGGCATCGGCGGAACGCCGGTCAGCTCGAACACGCCCAGCGATCGACAGTCCTTGGCCAGCTCGCGCTCTCCTTGAAGCACGTCGATTTTGACCCTGGTCTGCCCATCCTGGAACGTCGTGAACGTTTCGCTTGCCCGACACGGAATCCGCGTGTTTGCGGGGATCAGCTTGCCCATCGCCCCGCCCAGCGTTTCGATTCCCAGCGACAACGGCGTGACATCCAGGAGCAGCATGTCCCGCCGGACGCCGGCCAGGATCGACGCCTGCACGCCGGCGCCCAGAGCCACGACCTGCTCGGGATTCAGCGCCGTGTACGGACGACGATCGAATACTTCGCCCACCCGCCGCCGGACATACGGCACGCGCGTCGACCCGCCGACGAGGACGACCTCCCGGATGTCGGCCGGAGTCATCCGCGCCGCGCGCATTGCCCGCGAGCACGCCTCGATCGTCCGCTCCACCAGCGGCGCCATCATGGCCTCGAATTCCTCCCCTGTGACCGTACGCCGATAGAGCTTGTCCGCTCCGATCCCGATCTCGATCTGGGCCGCCTCGGACTCGCTCAGACGTTTTTTGATGTTCTCCGACAGGGTTCGAAGCTGTTGCTTGATAGCCGGCGACTGAATGTCGATCCCGAACTGCGCCCGAATCTCGCCGCGGAACAAGTCGATGAGCAACTGATCGAAATCGTCCCCGCCCAGGTGTGTGTCTCCGTTGGTAGCCGCCACCTCAAACACGCCGTCTTCCAGCCGTAGGATGGAGATGTCGAAAGTGCCGCCCCCCAGGTCGTATACCGCGATGACCCCGCGGTCCTTCCGATCCAGCCCGTAGGCCAGCGCCGCCGCCGTCGGCTCATTGATGATCCGAAGCACGTCCAACCCCGCGATCAGACCCGCGTCGCGCGTCGCCTGCCGCTGGGCGTCGTCGAACTGCGCGGGCACGGTGATGACCGCCTTGGCCACACGGCAACCGAGATGTCGTTCGGCGCGCTCCTTCAGTTCACGCAAGATGACCGCGCTCAACTCCGGCGGGGTGAAGGACTTCTCACCCACCATGACGACCGCGATATCCCGGCCGTCCGCAGCGGCCCGTCGCTCGACGCGATACGGCAGACGCTGCAACTCGTCGCCCAGTTCCGCCGCGCCCTTGCCCATCAAGCGCTTGATCGAGTGAACCGTCGTCGTGGGCCGCTCTACCGCATGGGCCCGCGCTTCGTGACCGATATGGACGATCCGCGCGCTTTCGTCGAAAGCAACCACCGACGGCAGCAGCACGTCGTCCGCGCCGCCGGGACCGGGAATCAAATGCGGACCGGATTCATCCGCGAACGCAATCAACGAGTTCGTCGTACCCAGGTCGATGCCCACAATGCTGTCGATCGCGTCATTCATCTTGGGTCCGAGCCGCGGGCTTCAGCCCGCGCGAACGTTCCGCCTCACTTTTCAACGGATCCTCCGCCAGCTCCGCAAGCAGGTTGTCGTAGTATTTCATCGAATTCAAGAGCAGCCGAAGTTCCTTCTTCTGCTCATCGCTGCTTGAGGCCAGGCGCTCCGCGTGCTCCGCGATCCTGCCCAGGGTCTGCTCCCTGCGCTGGGCGATCGCGCCGCGATGACGATCCAGCGCCGCCTGATCGCCAGCCGCCCGTGCCTCTTCAATCTCCTCGCGGATCATCATCACGTCGGTCAGAACGGCTTGTGGTACGTCGCGCGACTCGGCGGCGCCGTGCCCGCCGGACATTTCCAACAGGTAGGCGGCGCGCCTGACGGGATCGCTCAATGCCTGAAAAGCGTGATTCACGTCCGCGCTGAGCCGCGTGGCCAATTCCTTGATGTCGTCGGCGTCATCGCCGAAGCGGTCCGGATGGACGCTGCGGGCAATTGCCCGAAACGCTTCTCGCAACCGCGCGTCATCCATGGCGTAGCGGCGAGGCAATCCGAGGAGGTCGAAGTAGTTGGCGTCGTGAACGGGAAAGAGCGCCTGGCAGGCCTCGCAGACTACGGGGCTGCGCATCAAGGTGTCACATCGTTGGCACTTCGTGGACGGCGCACGGGTCGCGCTCGATGACGGCGGGTCGGTATAAACGGCCATCGGCGATACTCATCTTCGTGTCCGGCGGTTGCGGACTCTTGCCTACGCCGAGAAGCTCGACCCGCACCCGCACGAGCTGGTTGCGTTGGGGTTGCTGAATACGAAGCCCCGACCCATCAGCTCGTCTTTGAAGTCCACTGTCGTGCCGTCGAGATACAGCATGCTCTTGGGATCACAGATCACCTCGACGCCGTGCTGCGGCCAGGCCTCGTCCTGTTCGCCCATGGTCTCCGTAAGGTCCAGCGTATAGCTGAACCCGCTGCACCCGCCGCCCTTCACGCCGACACGCAGATACAGCTTGGCCGGCTCCTGGCCGTTCTTGCGAGCCTGCTCGGACTGCTGTCCGATGATCTGGTTGACTTCGCGAGCCGCTACTTCTGTTAGAGTAACCATCTACTCGATTCTCCGTTGGTACGGGTGATTACCCGACGACCGCCGCATTGGCCGGCGCATCGACTTGTTCCTTTTTCTTCTTTACGTCCGCTATCGCCGCGCGGACGGCATCCTCGGCCAGTACGCTGCAGTGAATCTTCACCGGCGGCAACGCCAGCTCCGTCACGATGTCCGTGTTCTTGAGCTGCAGGGCCTCATCGAGCGTCCGTCCCTTGACCCATTCGGTCGCCAAGGAGCTGCTCGCGATGGCGCTGCCGCACCCGAACGTCTTGAACTTCGCGTCCACGATGCGGTCCTCGTCGTCGACCTTGATCTGCAGCTTCATCACGTCCCCGCACTCCGGCGCGCCCACGATCCCTGTTCCGACGCTCTTGAGGTTCGTGTCCATCGAGCCCACGTTCCGCGGGTGCTGAAAGTGATCCACAATCTTGTCGCTATATGCCATTTCTCAGTCCTCGTTTTCCCAGCGCTGCGGGCGTTTCATTCCGCATTCCGCATTCGCCATTCCGCCTTTAGTGTCTTTGCCATTCCACTTTCGACAAATCAATCCCCTGCTGGGCCATCTCATAGAGCGGGCTCATCTCCCGCAAGTGGTTCACCGTCTTCACCACTTGTTCGATCGTATAGTCGATTTCCTCCTTGGTGGTGAAACGTCCCAGTGAGAAACGAATCGAGCTGTGGGCGATGTCGTCGCCCATGCCCAATCCCTTGAGAACATAACTCGGCTCCAACGACGCGCTCGTGCACGCGCTCCCGCTGCTCACCGCGATGTCCCCGAAGCCCATCATCAGGCTCTCGCCTTCGACGTACAGAAAGCTCACGTTCAGCGTGTTCGGCAGACTGTGCTGTGGATCGCCGTTGCGATGAATGTCGGTCAGGTGCTCGCTCAGTCCCGCCCACAGCCGATCCCGCAGCCCCGCGATTTTCACGCTCTCCGTGGGCATGTCCTTCATCGCGACCGCCGCCGCCGCCCCGCACCCCACGATGCCCGGCACGTTCAGCGTTCCGCTGCGCATCCCGCGCTCGTGTCCGCCGCCGTGAATGATCGGCTGCAAGCGCACCCGCGGCTTCTTCCGTCGCACGTACAGGGCGCCCACGCCCTTGGGCCCGTAGATCTTGTGCGCCGACATGCTCAGCAAGTCGATGCCCATGGCCTCCACGTCGATGGGCACCTTTCCGAACGCCTGCGTGGCGTCGGTATGGAAAATGACGTCCCGCTGTTTGCAGAGCGCCCCGATCTCCGCGATGGGGTGGATCGTCCCGATCTCGTTGTTCGCGAACATCAGCGAAACCAGGATCGTGTCATCACGCATCGCCTCGCGCACTTGCTCGACGCTCACCCGCCCCTTGTCGTCCGGGTCCAGCCAGGTGACCTCGTAGCCTTCCGTCTCTAGGAACTTGCACGGGTCGATCACCGCCTTGTGCTCGATTTTGCAGGTGATGATGTGCTTGCCCTTCTCGGCGTACATGTGGGCCACGCCGAGGATCGCCGTGTTGTTGCCCTCCGTCGATCCGCTCGTCCAGATGATCTCCTTGCTGTTGGCGTTGATCACCTTCGCCACCTGCTCGCGGGCCTTGTCCACGCCCTCTTCCGCGACCCATCCGAAGCGGTGGTTGCGGCTGGCCGCGTTCCCGAAGTTCTCCCGGAAATACGGGAGCATCGCCTCCAGCACGCGCGGATCGACTGGCGTCGTCGCATTGGTGTCCAGATACACCGACCTCATCTCGATCTACTCCTCACCCGAGCCGCGGGCTTCAGCCTGCGCGGACGTCCGCGCGACCTAAAGGTCGCGGCTCGAAAAAGCCGGCATGCCCACGGTGACCGTTTGCTCACCGACCAGTTCGTCCAACGTCACGCTCTCCAGAAACACCTTGAGTCGCCCATGCACGCGCTGCGCCGGCTTGCGAATCGCACAGCACGGCTCCAGCTCGCACTTTCCACGGTGGCTGCTCTCGTCCGGAACACATTGCACGAAGTGGAAGGGCCCTTCAATCACCGCAATCAACTCGTGAAGACTGATTGAACGGGCCGGCCGGGCCAACGAATAACCTCCGCTAGCTCCTCGCTCGCTCACTACAATTCCCGCATGGGCCAGCGTTTTCAGCACGTTGGTCAGGATCGGCAGCGGCACGTGCGACACCCGCGCCAGCTCTCGCGCACTGACCAGATCGCCGGCCTGCTTCGCCAAGTGGGCCAACGCAATCAAGGCGTAGTCCGTCTTTTTCGTGAGCGCCAACATTCGACCAACCTCGTTACCGGCCGCGCGGGGCGGCCTAATAAAATATAGTACTAAATCGGTACTATATCAACCTGTCTTAATTGGCACAACAGTGTCACAAGCCGAAAAAGCCGGGGCGAGCCGCCCAGGAGGTTCCAGCCCCCTTACTCACCGCAACTCACCGCACGCGGAACGTAACGGAGGCCCAGAAGCTCTCCCAGTCGGCCTTGCGACCCTGCGGATCGGTTGGGCCGGCCTCAGGCTCGGGCAGCGGGCGTATGACGTGCGTACGTAGGAACCATAGGCCGGCCCGACCCAGCTTGAACGTCACCTCGCCGTCGGCATTGGTCATGGCGTGCTCGACGAACGTATGCGCGGGCAGCCCTTCATGCCCGGCCGAGACGCGAACTCCTGCCGCGGGCTTCCCCTCGAAAAGGACTCGAAACCGCTGGGCACTCCCGACGGAACAGGCGAAGGCCTCGTTGAGGGGCACGATCTCCAATGTGTGCCCCAGCGGCCTGGCGAAACCGCCCGCTGTCGGCGAGTTTCCTACTTCGATCAGGGTCTTCGCGTGTTTCGTATACAGCTCGCGGGCGGGTTGAGCAGGGTTTTCGCGCTTGCGCCATTTTTCCAGCGCGTCCGTCGCCCCTTCGTCGACGAGGTACTCCTCGAAGTGTTGCGGCTCGAGCTCGATGAAGTTGGCGTGCAGCGAAATGCCGACGATATGGGCCCCCGGCTGATCGAAGGAGACCGTGGCCGCGAGGTCGTTGCCCTCAACTGCGTAGCCTTCGATTTTTCGAGAGGCCTCGCCGTGAGCGGCCACGAAGCCTGCCACCCGTTCGGGTTTGGCGGCGGCCTCGCTTGTCGGGAAAACCTCGCCCGTGGCGAGGGCGATACGCACAGGCTCGTTGAGCGTCACGACGTTCTTCGAGGCCACCAGCCACGTATCGTGGGCGGCCGCCGAGGAGATCAACAAAACTGACAGAATAGGGATCCCGTGGCTCAATCTCATAGGTTAGTGCTCCGGGATCGGCTCGTAGAACAGGGCGATGCTGGCGGTGAAACCGTGGACGAAGTTCTTCCCCCCGACCGGGCCGAACTCACCGGCACAAAAGAACCCGGCGACGGGAACGTTGCCGAGCATCTCACGCAGCACGCGAACGTCGTGCCCGGGCGTGGGCCACATGTGGGTTCCGCGACCGTTGCAGCCGAAGAGCGCGGCCCCTCGCACCGCCGTTCCCGCATGCGCGCCGAGCATGGCCCGCAAGTCTTCATCGGCGCTTTGCGCGTCGCGGACGTGAAACTGCACGGTCGCGCCGGTCCGGGCGTGCCCGGCGATGCCGATCGAGCCGGTCTTGCGATCGGCGCCCAGGATGTTGTGGATCAGGAAGTCGCCGCGCCCGAACCGCCCCTTGTATTCGTCGATCACCCGTCCCACGAAGAGCGATTGACGGGCCAGTTCTTGATCTTCGGGGGAGAGCTTAACTAAGGCGTTTTGCAACTGCTCGAGCGCAGGTCGGCCGCCCAGCTCGTGGACGATGTTCCGCTCGCCCCTGGTGATGACGTAGGGCTTGCCGATGGGGCGGCATCCTTGCGAGACCACGGTCTTGACCGCCAAGCAGCCGGTGAGCGCCACTCCGACCAGTCCTTCCTGGTAGATGTCGCCGTTGAGAATCAGTTGGTTCTGCCTGGGTTCGCGGGCGGCGCTGGCCACCCCGCCGACCAGCGGGGCGCCCGGATACAGGCTGTTGATCTGATCGATAGCGGCGTGAATCGCCACGCTGAAGGGGTCGCCCAGGGCGATGAACGTCGGACGACTCTCCGGCGATGCACCGACCAGCCGCTCCCAGTCATGGGCGGTCTTGGCGGTTTCGATGTCTTTCTGGCGGACATGGAACGGCCGCACCCGAACGTCCGGCATCGATGCCGCCAGCAAAGACATCGAAGCGACTCGTTCGAGCTCGCGATCGACGCCGATCGTCCCCTCGGCCGTGCAGCCCAGAAGGACGGCGCTAGGCAGCTTCTGCTGCACCTGCTCAACGACTTGCGGCAACTCCTCCTTGAAGTGCCCCGTCGCGAAAAGGATCGCCAAGTCGACCATGCCGGGCGTGACGTGGGCGTCGAGCGGCGCGAGCAGCTCCGCGATGGCTTGCTGCACGTCCTCCGCCGCAGTGATGGACGATGCAAAACGCATGACTGCTCTCGTGTGGGTGCCACCGCTCTGTGAGCGATGGGGACTTCGTCTATTGGACGGACCATACGAGGGACTGGCGTGGGAAGCAAACGCGCGGTATAGCTACGCTCGGTCCGGCGCGGCCCGCCGGCGACGGATGGTCTCGCCCTCTATGCCGCAATCGACGGATCGCATTGTTCGGCGCTGGCACGTCGAAGTACGTCCGCGCACGCCCGCCCTCGATGCGCACGGCCGGGACATGCTCGCCGGCGTTCGCCAGCTTGGCCTGCGCCACGTGGAAGGCGTCCTTTCGAGCCGAATCTATCTGTTCCAAGGCGGTTTGCTCGAATCCGACGTCCGGCTGCTGGCCGAGCGGCTCCTGGCGGACCCCGTCGCCGAGACGTTCGCGCACCGCGAGGGACTGTCCGCGCGCGGCCATGAGGAGTGCGTCATTGAAGTCCATGCACTTCCCGGCGTGATGGACCCGCCGGCCATGAGCGCGCAGGATGCCGCCCGGCGCCTGCTTCACGCCGAGGGGAGAGACGTCTGCGTTGATGAAGTCCAGACCGCGCGCCGCTATGTGATCGTCGGCGCGCGATCTCACAACGAACTGGCGAAGATCGCCTCGTGCGTCCTGGCCAACGACTGCATCGAGCGGTGGTTCATTTCCGGATTCGGACGACGCGACACAATCCCCGATGCGTTCCCCGATCCGCCCCTCAAACCGTTTCAACTGCGCCACGTCCCCCTGCGGGATCAGAGCGACGAGCAGTTGAGCAGACTGTCTCGCGAGGGGCATCTGTTTCTGTCGTCGGAGGAAATGCGCGCTATTCGCGATCATTTCGCGAAACTGGGTCGCGATCCGACGGACCTGGAACTGGAAACCCTCGCCCAGACTTGGTCGGAACACTGTGTGCATAAAACGCTCAAGAGCGCTATTGACTATCGCGGTGAGGATTTCGGCCGGCCGGGACGCGTCGAGGTACGCTTCGAGAACCTGTTGAAGGACACCATCGTCGCCGCCACACGGAAGCTGAATCGTGACTGGTGCTTGTCCGTTTTTGTGGACAACGCGGGCATTGTGGCATTCGACGATACCTATGGCGTTGCCTTCAAAGTGGAAACCCATAATCACCCGTCGGCCATCGAGCCCTATGGCGGGGCGGCCACGGGCGTGGGCGGCTGCATTCGTGATATCATGGGTTGTGGGCTAGGCGCTAAGCCCATTGCTTCGACGGATGTGTTCTGTCTGGCTGAGCCGGATTTCGATGCTCGGCGACTGCCGGCCGGCGTTCTGCATCCACGACGAGTGCTCAAGGGTGTCGTCGCGGGTGTGCGCGACTATGGGAATCGAATGGGCATTCCCACGGTCAACGGGGCCATCTATTTCGACGAGCGCTACCTGGCCAATCCCCTGGTCTTCTGCGGGTGCGTGGGTCTGATCCCGCGGAACAGAATACAAAAGCGCCCGCAGTCCGGCGATTACATTGTCGTCGCGGGGGGCCGCACGGGGCGCGACGGAATCCACGGAGCGACCTTCTCCTCCGCGGAGCTGACCGACCAGCACGCCGACGAGTTCTCCCATGCCGTGCAGATCGGCAATGCCATACAAGAGAAGACACTTCTGGACGCCATGCTCATCGCCCGCGATCACCCCAGCGGCTGTTTGTACTCCGCCGTCACCGATTGCGGCGCGGGCGGATTGAGCAGCGCCGTAGGGGAAATGGGAGCGGAGCTGGGCGCGGTTGTGGACCTGGAGAAAGTTCCCCTGAAGTACTCCGGCCTGCGCTATGACGAAATATGGATTTCCGAAGCCCAGGAGCGCATGGTGTTCGCTGTCCCACCGAAGCGCCTTTTGGAGTTCCTGGGTGTTTTTCGCAAGGAAGAAGTCGAGGCGACGGTTATCGGGTCATTTGCGAATGACGGCATGCTCCGCGTGCGGTACGATGGGATGACCGTCGGCGAATTGGATATGCACTTCCTGCACGAGGGCCTCCCCCGGCGATCACTGTTTGCTGTATGGAGCGAGCCGCGGGTCTCGGCGCGAGCGGTCTCGCCGCCCGCGACAAGCGCCAATGATCGCCTGCTCGCGGAACTGTCCAGTCTGAATGTCGCCTCGAAAGAATGGGTGATCCGCCAGTACGACCACGAAGTTCAGGGCCGCAGCGTCATCAAGCCTTTGGCCGGCCCAGCGTTTGGACCATCCGATGCCGCAGTGCTTCGCCCCAGATATGACAGTCATCGGGGGATCGCCGTGGGCTGCGGTATTTGTCCGGACATGAAGGCTGTGGGCGGCATCCATGATCCATACTGGATGGCGGTCTGCGCCGTGGACGAGGCGTTGCGGAATGTGATCTGTGTCGGCGCTGATCCCGAGCGAACCGCCATCCTCGACAACTTCTGCTGGCCCAAGTGCGACAGTGAAGAGTCGCTGGGGGCGCTGGTTCGCGCATGTCGCGGCGCGGCGGACGCCGCGATTGTCTACCGACTGCCGTTCATTTCCGGCAAGGACTCACTCAACAACGAATTCACCATGAACCCAGCGGAGGCGAGACGAACGGGCCTGCCTGAGCGACTGGCGATTCCCTATACGCTCTTGATCAGCGCGATCGGGATCGTTCCGGATATTCGACGCTGCGTGTCCATGGATTTCAAGAAGGAAGGCAGTTCGCTGGTCATTGCATCTGCGCCGGTGGATAAGTCCGGTCTTGCGAAGGCCATTGATCTCCACCGCAAAGTCGCGGCGCTGATACGCGAAGGGCGCGTGCTCGCGGCGCATGACGTCAGCGACGGCGGGCTGGCCGTCGCCGTCGCGGAAATGTGTATTGCATCGGGGCTTGGCGCCAAGGTTCGGCTTGATGAGGCCGTCTGGTCGCACTGCCCGTTTGCGTGCGTGCCTTCGACGTATATGCTGGAAATGACCCCCGACGCTGCAAGACAATGCGGTTTTCCGATCGTTGGGCAGGTGAGCAGCATGAATCGGTTGTCGATCGAACATGCCGGCGGGGGCATTGATTTGGGTATTGACCAACTGGATCGCGCTTGGCGAACGCCGCTTTCGCACGGAGGAGCGGCGTGAGCGATGTTCGCGTATTGGTGATCCGCGCCGCGGGGATCAACTGCGACGAGGAGATCGTGCACTGCTGGCGGCTGGCCGGTGCAGCGCCGAGCTTGTTGCAGGTCAACGAACTGGCCGCGAACCCCAAGACCCTCGATGACTTCTCGATCGTCACCATCCCCGGCGGGTTCAGCTACGGCGACGACCTCGGGGCGGGAGTGATCCTCGCCCAGCGCATGCAGCACGAGCTTGCCGAGCCCCTGCGACGGCTGGTGGAGCGCGGCGGCGGCATCCTCGGCGTGTGCAACGGATTTCAGGCGTTGGTGAAGATGGGTCTGCTGCCCGGGGGGCAGTTCAGCCGCGATAGCCTGACCGTCACGTACAACGACTCCGCGAAATTCGAAGCCCGCTGGGTGAAGCTGCAAGTCTGTACGGACCGCTGCCCGTTCCTGCGGGCGGGCGTCGGCATCCGAGCGTCCGCGCGAGCTGACGCCCGCGGCTCGTACTTGGAACTTCCCGTCGAGCATGCCGAGGGCAAGGTCGTCACGGCCACGCCCAACGTCGCGGAAGAATTGCTGCGCGGCGGCCAAGTCGCGCTCCGCTACGTGGACGACGAAGGTCGGTCGGATCGCTACCCCGCGAACCCCAACGGCAGCACCGCAGGGATCGCCGGCCTTTGCGACCCCACCGGGCGCATCTTCGGCCTCATGCCCCACCCCGACCGCCACTTCGACCACACCCAACACCCCTGCTGGACCCGCCGCGCCATCTCCCCCTCTCCCCTGGGGAGAGGGGAGGGTGAGGGCCACTTCACCGGCCCCGCCGATGGGTTGACGGTCTTCCTCAACGCCGTCGCCCACTGGCGACGTCACGGGTAAGCGCGGATAACCTGCTTGACTTTGCGGGCCGGACATCATACTTTAAGCAGATAATCATTGGAGGCCGCCAAAAAAATGGTTCAACTTCGGGACATTCACTCGCTCACGGATTTTCTCCGCAACCACAAAGAGCACATCCAACGGCTCAAGAAGGCCGGCCGGCCCGAGGTGCTCACCATCAACGGCAAGGCGGAGCTGGTCGTTCAAGACGCCGATTCGTATCAGAAGCTTCTCGATGCCTTGGACCAAGTCGAGACCATCCGCGGCATCGTCCGAGGGCTCGAAGACGTCAAGGCCGGCCGCTCCAAGCCCGCCAAGCAGTTCTTCGAGGACATGCGCAAGAAGTTTAACATTGCCTAGCGCATGAACTATCGCGTCGAGGTGACCGAAAGCGCCGAGCGGGACGCGCACGAGGCATTCGCCTGGATCGCCGCGGATTCGCCAAACAACGCACAACGGTGGTTCGACGCGCTGTTCGCGGCTATCCAGAGCCTTGAGTCCTTCCCGACTCGCTGCGCCGTCGCACCAGAGAGCGAAGTGGTCGGCGAAGAGATTCGCCAGCTCTTGTTCGGAAACTACCGCGTACTCTTCGTCGTCCGCGACGACACGGTGTTCGTGCTCCACGTGCGACACGGCGCCCGTCGACCGATGGTCACTGAAGAAATCGATCTGCCGTAGGGCGCCCATGACTACTTTGCCCGACTCGTTTGACGAAATCGCTCGTTGTCCGCAGTGCGACTACTTGCTCGCCGGGCTAACCGAGCTGCGCTGCCCGGAATGCGGGCGTCCTTTTGATGCAGACTTCGTCGCACAAGCTCCATTCCGGAGCCGGTTGTTGGCCTGGGAACGCCCGGAATGCGGCAAAGTCACGCGCCGCGTTCTGCGAACGGTTTGGAGTGCGTTCGCGCACCCCAGTCGTTTCTTTGCAAGAGCGCGGGGCCGGATCGAGCAGCGTATCGCGAATCGAGGATGGTTCATTCTGTCCTGCGTCCTGGCGTCGCTGGTGATATACGGCGCGGAAAAACGCTCCAACATGTTCTGAGCTTCGCCCTTTTCGCGTCAAAGCACGGGGACTTCCGTCGGTCCGCGTCGACCGTCGCACAGATGATGACGCTCGGCGTTCGAACCGACTGGCTCATGCCGACAATGCACATACTGACCAGCGCAGCAGGCATCCTGATTTCCACGAGCGTCCTGGTCGTTCTCTTCCGAAGGCGGGTGGGCAGTCTTAGATTTGTCGATCTGGTCGCGTTATTCGCGCCAGCGGTCGTGATCAACGCGCTGCTGGTAACAGTTCTGCAGATCATCATGCAACTGTCCCGGTACCAGGCGATTTATGTGTTCGCCTATGCCGAGGCGTTGGCGGGGACAATCGTGTTGGCTGTGTTGTTGTGGTGCTGCTGCCGCAGCTTCCTCATGACAGGTCGGCTGCACGCTATCGGCATCGTGATTCTATGCGCCCTCCTCGACTACTTTGCCAGCTATCCAATCACGTACGCCTTGGTGAGCCTGGAACTTTTTCTGGTGTCGCCACTCCTAAACGCGGCATAACGCGGATGCCTTTCATTTCTTCTCCCATCGCATCAGGGCACCGGGCGCGAGGCCGGTGACATCGCCGTACCCCTGTCCGCGGGCTTGCGCCGCGCGGCTCGGATTGGTCGCTCCTTGACAGTCGCAGTACTGACCGCGGCTTCGTCACCCACAAGGGGTGACGCTGCGCCTAGCGCTTGAGAATCTCCTCGGCCAGGGGGCCGGCGTCGTAGATTTTCTTCATCGCCTCGATCATGGCCCGGGAATCGACGGAGACGGCGCGGGCTTGGGTTTCCGTATAGGCGATGTCGAGGACGAGGCTCTGAATGTTGCCGTCGAAAATGAGCCCGACGACTTCGCCCTTGGTGTTGACCACCGGGCTGCCGGAGTTGCCGCCGATGATGTCGGCCGTGCAGACGAAGTTGTATGGCGTCTTGAGGTCCAGCTTGTCCTTGCGGTCCCACCAGACCTTGGGCAGCTCAAAGCCCTTCTGGCCCTTGCGCTCCGTGGCTCGCTGGTACATCCCGTCGAAGGTGGTAAAGGGCGGCACGTCTTTGCCGGCTTCCTTGTAGCCCTTCACCGGTCCGAAGGCGAGGCGGAGGGTGAAGGTGGCGTCGGGATAGGTGTCCTCGCCGTTGATGGCGAAGTGGGCGGCGGCGATCTTGGCGTATCCTTCGCGCTCCGCAGCCTCGATCTCGTCCTCATAGCGCTTGCGAAGGGCCCGCGCTTCTGGATCCAGCTCCGCGGCCAGGCGGATCATGGGATCAGTCGACGCGGCGATCGCGCCCGTTCCGCCCTCGGCGATTTTCTTGCGCACCTCGACATCCTTGAGCTTGGTCCCTTTGACGAGGGCCTCGGCGCGGGCTTGCGGGGACATGCCGCCCAGGGCTTTTTGCACGTAGGGATCGTCGTATCCCAACATCTCGGCCATGAAGGACAGGCCGCTGGCCAGTCGATTGATCTCCAGATCGTCGTAGATGGGCTTGGGCGAATACAGATCGAGGTAGAGCGAGTCCAGGGCCGCATCGTTGTACTCGCGCAGCCGTTCGGGGCTGGGCTTGGGAAGCTCCTCCGCCAGGCGAACCAGGGTCCGTGCAGTGCTGAACAAGTCTCCGCTGGGCCCCACGCCGCGGCGGGCGTAGAACTCGCGGAACTTCTTTTCCGCCTGGGAGATCCCGTCCCACGCATCGCCCCACTGTCCTTTGTAATCGGGGTTGGCGTCGACGGCGGCGCGGAGCTTCTTTTCGGCGTCCATCTTCTTGTTCATGATCGCGGGGTCCTGAAGCCCCGCCAGAATGCCGGTGCGGGCCTTGCGGCTGTTCTGCACGCCGAAGAAGTCGCCCGCGGCGATGCGCTCGAACTCCTCGTTGCGAGCCATGAAGGTCTGGAGCTGAACCTCACGCCGCCACAGGCGATGCAGGCTGAGCGGCGATTCCACGTCGCGCATGAACTTGAGATGCTCGACGGTGTTAAGACGGCGCGTCCCGCCGGGGTGGCCGCTGACGAAAACCAGGTCCCCGTCGTTCGATCCGCTCTGGCTCCATTTCAGGTAGTGCGCGGGCTTGAGCGGCTTGCCGTCCTCATAGACGCGGAAGAAGCACATATCCAGGTCGAAGCGGGGGTACTCGAAGTTGTCCGTGTCTCCGCCGAAGAAGGCGATCTCCTGCTCCGGGGCCATGACCAGGCGCACGTCGGTGAAGCGTTTGTACTTGTAGAGGTTGTACTTGCCGCCCTTGTAGAGGGTCACGACCTGGCAATCGAGCTTGGTGGCGTCCTCGCACTCCTTCTCGACCGTGGACATCATCTTGCGGCGGGCGGTGTTGGCGTCGGCGGAGGACATCTCCTTGGTGGCCGCGCCCTTCACACGCTCGGTGACGTCATCGATCTGCCAGAGGATGTTCAGCTCCAGGTCCTCGCACTTGAGCTCCTCGTCGTTCGTCTTCGCGTAGAAGCCGGTCTTGAGCAGGTTCTTCTCCGGAGTGGAGAACTTCTCCAGGTTGTCGGAACCGACGTGGTGATTGGTCATCACCAGTCCGTTGCTGGAAACCAGCGAGCCCGACCCGCCGGTGTTGAAGCGCACCGACGACTTCTGCACGTGCTCGAGCCACGTGGGCGTGGGTTCGAAGCCGTACTTCTCCTTGAGATATTTCGTCGGCGGCTTGGTGAAGAGCCACATGCCCTCGTCGGCGAAGGCGAGGCTGGAGAGGGCCAGGATGACTACGGCCGCGACGCAGGTGAACAATCGCATGAACTTCATCGTCCGTCCTTTCGAAAGCGGGAATCGCAAAGCCCCCATTATGCCCGCCCCGCGCGAACGGGCATAGGCCAAGGACGGAGGGACGGCGGGAGGGACAGGCCCTTGCGGGGACAACGCTCCCGCCGCCCTTGCGGGGACGAGGCTCCCGCCTTGGTCGCCTCCGTCGGTCGCGTCGTCGGGACGGAGGGACCGGGCCAATCGGGTTTGAATCGGGTTCGTTTGCCAACGCGCGCGACTGTCATAAGTATTTGTGAAACAAAGACTTACGATCGCGATTTGATCGGCTTCGTTTGGTACGGGCGCATTTTTTTGCGCGCGAGGGATTAGGGACTCCTAGGGAATAGGTCTAAGGGCGACCGGTATTTTGCGCAAAGCGACCGACATTGCGCACGCATGAAACACAGACGCCCCACGTTCTCACCCGGTCACTGGTAGACCCGGCAAGGTGGGGCGTCGTCTGTTAAAAC